>MAAC01009846.1_pt1 | contig 18925 bp, 17 predicted proteins | sample 1115981 | NCBI WGS metagenome assembly MAAC01 (sample SAMN04961126, study PRJNA320927) | seawater metagenome | isolation source: sample BD02T64 sea water enriched with oil for 64 days | place: USA:Gulf of Mexico | collected 2013-07-27
AGCTCCTGCACAGCGTGTAAAAAAGCCAAGGCCATGACCGACTACGTTAAATTTTTCCGTGAAACCTCGCCCTATATTAATCGCCACCGGGGCAAGACCTTCGTTATCGCCCTGCCCGGTGAGGCCATTTGCCAGGCGAATTTCACCCACATTATTCACGACATTGCCCTGCTCAACTCACTGGGTATGCGCATTGTGTTGGTACACGGTGCCCTCCCGCAGCTTGAGCAACGCCTGGCGCAACACCAGCTAAACCTCAATTATGCCGACCATACGCCTGTCACCGACACTCAGGCGATGGAGTGTGTGAAAGATGCCGTGGGCAGTGTGCGTATTAGCATTGAGTCGCTGTTATCCATGGGGCTGTCGAATTCACCGATGCACGGTGCGCGTATTCGCGTGGTGGGTGGTAATTTCATTACCGCCAAGCCTTTCGGTATTCGCGCCGGCATTGACTTTCAATGCAGTGGCGAGGTGCGCAAAATTGACCGCACCGGCATCCAGAGTCAGCTCGACGACGATGCCATCGTGCTGCTCTCCTGCATCGGTTATTCACCCACCGGGGAGGCCTTTAATCTCAGCTACGAAGATGTCGCCACTCAGGCCGCTATCACCCTGGGGGCTGAAAAGCTGATTTTCCTCGGTGCCGAACCGGGCCTTAGCGATAGCAACGACAGATTGATCAAAAGTATTAATTTAAGTCAGGCTCAGCAACTGCTTGAAGGCCTTGAAGAGCCCGCACTTTTCGGCGCCCTGCAAGGGGCCTACCAGGCCTGTCTGAGCGGCGTGCCGCGCTGCCATTTAATTAGCTATTGCGCCGATGGCGCCCTGCTCGGCGAGCTATTTACCCGCGACGGCACCGGCACCCTGGTACTCAAACACAGCGAACAGGTGATTCGCCAGGCGAGCATCGACGACATCACCGGCATTCTTGAACTCATTAGCCCCCTCGAAGAACAGGGCTTGCTGGTTAAGCGCTCCCGAGAATTACTCGAAACGGAAATCTCCCGCTTCTATGTCATCGCTCATCCCGAGGGCATGCTCATCGCCTGTGCCGCCCTCTACCCCTTTAACGATGGCAAAGCGGCGGAACTCGCCTGCGTGGTGACCCACCCCGATTTTCACAACCAGGGCCTCGCCACCCGCTTGCTCGAACATTTACAGGACAAGGCAAAAAACGACCTGCAACTGGAAGCCTTGTTTGTGCTCACCACACAAGCTGCCCACTGGTTTCAGCAAAACGGCTTTGTCGCCACCAGCCTTGAACAATTACCGCTGGAAAAAGCCGAGCTCTACAACTACCAACGCAAGTCAAAGATTTTTTATAAAGCGCTGGTGTAGAGCATTGGCTTAGGTACAAGCCAGTAATACCCATAACAATAAAAAATAGCGGGCTGCAGCACCTAAAAACCCCGCCGATATTAACCAATTGATAAAATTAAATATCGCAGGAAAGGCTCATGTTAAAAATCTTCAAGCGAAAAGAAAAAGCATCGGCTTCAAGGCCTATAGCCACCCCACAAAAAGTCGTAGCTGAAAAAACACCCCTCAGTACGCCAAGCATTGACCAGCCCTTAAATGAGCGACAGCAAAACACCGCCACCAACGCGGGTGACGAGTTGATGACCCTGTTGAGCATGGGCACTACGAAAAAGCTCAGTAAAGGCGAATATCTATTCAAAGCCGGCATGCCCGCCGACACCGCTTATGTCGTACTCGATGGCAAAATAAATGAAATTGCTATTAGCGATGATGAAGACAGCATTAGCAGCTACCCCAGTAAATCCTGGATAACCTTTGCCGATTTAAAGGGCTCAATTGCCAGGCAGCACTCTGCCAGGGCGGCAGAAGCCAGTACCGTACTATTGATCGACCAAGTGCTACTTAATAAACTTAGCGATCACATACTACTTTTTGTCTATCGCCAATTACACCAAAGCTCGGTGGCACAAACCGCCAAAAAAGAAACAGAAAAAACGGCTTTTTCTACCCAAACACAAAATCTCATCGACACACTATTTGACATCCACAGCGAGGCCAAGGGCCGCTCAAAAGACTCTCAACTCGCTCAGGCGGTTATTCAAAAAATCCCAAAGCTGCCCATCGCCACCATTGGCCTGTTAAATAAACTGATGGACGACAGCACATCGACGAATGAAGTGGTCGAATTGGTAAAAAGCGATCCCTCGCTAACCAGTGTTCTCCTCAAAACCATCAATTCTGCCGATTATATGTTTCAAGAGAAAATCTCAGACGTCAATCATGCCGTGGCATTGCTGGGCTTTGTCGGCGTTCATCAAATCGTTATGTCACAGAGCCTGCGCAAAAGCCTGCCCGCCACACCCGCCTTTCAAAAATCCTATATTCGCTCCCTGGAAATATCCCATATTGCCTTTGCCATTTCTCAGGCTTCTGGCATTGGCAAACCTGCCGAGATGGCCACCATCGGCCTGGTACACGAACTCGGCAATGTGGTGATTGAACTCTTGCGCAAACAAAACCCCAAGCTGGAAAACCTTATCGATTTTTTTGACACCTCCGTTATCGGTGCTCAATTATTAAAAACCTGGAATTTACCCGAGAGTATTTGGCAAACGATTGAGTATCAGGACTTCCCGGAATTTGCCCCTCCCGAAAAGATTCCCGGTGCGCCTCTAACTTCTATTGCCGTTATCTATCTCGCTAGCCTCTGCCATCAGCGCTTAAACAAAGTATCCCAGGCCCGTCTGCCAACACTTTTTATCGATGACTATTTACGTCTGCTCAATTGGCAGGGGCAATCGCTAGGCACGGTACTGGGCGAAAAAGTTGTGCCCGCCTTGCGCAAGAAGGGCAATGCTCTACCGGCATCCCTGGCGCAGAAGTTAAATTAACCCGCCTGCATAGCCAGTAAATCAGCCGAACATAGAACCCCGGCTCGTGTTGATTGTCTGAGCGTAAAGATGGTCACCACTTAAACCTGCCAATACAGAGACATAGGGATGAAGAAAAGCCTGCTGATTTTATTGATCGCAGTACTCATCGGCGCATTTTTTAGCTTCGACCTGCACCACACACTGACACTCGAGGGCCTCAAGGCCGGCCTCGATCAGGCACAGGCCCGGCTGGCGAGTGACCCCCTGCTGGTGGCGGGCAGCTTTTTTATTGTCTACGTCATTGTTACCGGCCTGTCACTGCCCGGTGCAGCGGTCATGTCACTCGGTGGCGGCGCACTCTTTGGCCTGTTGTGGGGCACCATTATCGTCTCCTTTGCCAGCTCTATCGGCGCCACCCTGGCCTTTCTGGCCTCTCGCTTTGTATTGCGCGATACCGTACAAAAGCGCTTCGCCGAACGCCTGCGCACCATTAATGAAGGCATAGAAAAAAACGGCGCCTTTTATTTGTTCACCCTACGACTGGTGCCAATCTTTCCCTTCTTCCTGATTAACCTGCTGATGGGCTTAACGCCGATTCGCACCCTGACATTTTATGCGGTGAGCCAAATTGGCATGTTGGCGGCCACCGTGGTGTTTATTAATGCCGGCACCCAACTGGCCCAGCTCGAGAGCTTGTCGGACGTGCTATCTCCCGCTCTGCTTGCCTCCTTTGTACTGCTCGGCATCTTTCCCCTGTTAGCCAAAAAAGTGGTGGCCATTATTCAGAGCCGCCGCGTCTATGCCCCGTGGCAGCGCCCGGCAAAATTTGATCGCAATTTGATTGTCATTGGCGCCGGTGCTGGCGGCCTGGTCTCCAGCTATATCGCCGCCGCCGTTAAAGCCAAAGTCACCTTGATCGAAGCGGACAAAATGGGTGGCGACTGCCTCAACACGGGCTGCGTACCCAGTAAGGCCATCATTAAAAGCGCCAGGCTCGCCCAGCAAATACGTCAGGGCAGCCGCTACGGACTAGAAGATTCTGCACCCGCCTTTTCTTTTCCAGAGGTGATGGCCCGCGTGCAGCGTGTTATTGCAACGGTAGAACCCCACGACAGCGTTGAGCGCTATAGCGCGCTTGGCGTTGACGTGGTGCAGGGCTATGCCCGCATCGTCGACCCCTGGACGGTTGAGATCAGCAAGCCGGATGGCAGCTTCAGCCAACTCACCACCCGCAGCATTATCATCGCCACCGGTGCCCGCCCCTTTGTCCCAGCTCTGCCCGGACTTGACGATGCCGGCTATGTCACCAGCGATACGCTTTGGAGTGAATTCACCAAGCTTGAGTCAGCCCCCAGACGACTAGTGATTTTAGGTGGCGGCCCGATTGGCTGTGAACTGGCACAGAGCTTTGCGCGGCTCGGCTCAGCGGTAACGCAAATTCAGCGCGGCCCACGCTTAATGCCCCGCGAGGATGAAGAGGTCTCCGTACTGGCGCAAAAGCATCTTGAAGCCGACGGCGTGCAGGTGCTCACCAGTTATAAAACACTGCGTTGCGAGCGTGAGGGCGATGATAGAAACATTGTTGTTACAGCTGCTGGGAAAGACTCGACTGAAGGGAGCAGCAATAAGGAACAACGTATCGTCTTCGATCAATTACTCCTCGCCGTCGGGCGCGAGGCACGGCTAGAGGGCTTTGGGCTGGAAGAACTCGGCATCGACACCCAGCGCACCGTGCCCACTAACGATTATCTGCAAACCCTCTACCCCAATATTTTTGCCGCCGGTGATGTTGCCGGCCCCTATCAATTTACCCACACCGCCTCCCATCAAGCCTGGTATGCCGCAGTGAACGCCCTGTTTGGACACCTGAAAAAATTCAAGGTCGATTACCGAGTGATACCCTGGACCACCTTTATCGACCCCGAAGTTGCCCGGGTCGGCCTCAATGAGCAGGAGGCCAAAGCTCAGGGCATAGACTATGAAATCACCCGCTTCGAGCTCAAAGAACTCGATAGAGCCATCACCGAAAGCGCCACAGACGGCTTTGTCAAAGTACTTACTGTACCGGGCAAAGATCGCATCCTCGGCGTGACGCTCGTCGGCGAGCACGCCGGCGAACTGCTGGCCGAATTCGTCCTCGCCATGAAACACGGTCTGGGGCTGAATAAAATACTCGGCACCATTCACACCTACCCCACCTGGGCCGAGGCCAATAAATACGCCGCCGGGGAGTGGAAGCGCGCCCACACACCCCAGGGCGTCTTGCGCTGGCTGCAACGCTACCACCAGTGGCGCAGAAGCTAGCCAGCTGTTCACACCTAATGCACTCGCCAAGGTAAACTAAGGCAGCTCAAGCGATCACCAGCACCGACGGGAAATGCTCTTATGCGCGACATCGTTCAAGATTACTACGGCAAGCAACTGCAAAGCACAGACGACCTGAAAACCAGCGCCTGCTGTGATATCAGCGCGCTGCCTGACTGGCTAAAGCCATTAATAGCGAATATTCACCCCGAAGTATTAGCCCGCTACTACGGCTGCGGCCTGGTGTGCCCCGACTTACTAGAAGGCTGCAAAGTTTTAGACCTGGGTAGCGGCTCCGGGCGCGATGTTTACGCCCTCGCCCAACTCGTCGGCGCCAGTGGTGAAGTGGTGGGTGTCGATATGACCGATGAACAACTGGCCGTTGCCGAGCAACACCGCGACTGGCACAGCGAAAAATTTGGCTTCAACAATGTGCGTTTTCTGAAGGGCGATATCGAACGCCTGCACGAACTCGACCTTGAAGCGGGTAGTTTTGATGTCATCGTTTCCAACTGCGTAATCAACCTCTGCAGCGATAAAGACGCCGTTCTCGAAGGCATTCAACGGCTCTTAAAACCCGGTGGGGAATTCTATTTTTCCGATGTCTACGTCGACCGCCGCGTGCCCGAGGCCGTGCGCAAGGACTCGGTACTTTACGGCGAGTGCCTGGGCGGCGCCCTGTACTGGAACGACTTTTTACGCATCGCCACAAAGGCCGGCTTTGCCGACCCCCGCCTGGTGGAAGACCGCCCCCTGGAAATCACCGATCCCAAGCTGGCCGCACAAACCGGCGACCTAAAGTTTTTCTCCGCCACCTACCGCCTGTTTAAAATAGACGCCCTGGAAAGCGCCTGTGAGGATTTTGGCCAAAGCGTAATCTATCGCGGCACCATCCCTCATCAAGCCGAAGCCTTCATCCTCGACAAGCACCACACCATCAAAAGCGGTGTTACCTTCCCCGTGTGTGGCAACACCTGGCGCATGCTGCACGACAGCCGCTTTGCCGAACACTTTGAATTTAACGGCGACTTTAGCCAGCACCTCGGTCTGTTTGAAGACTGCGGCACCAGCCTGCCTTTTGATAGCGAGGCGCCGTGTGGCGACTCCGGGGCCTGCTGCTAAGACCGACAATTAATAACCTTGCAGACTTGGTGGTTAGCACTTGATTTAGATCATCTCCAGCAGAACTAAGCGGGGTTATTGTGGGTATTTTCACGGCTTGCTCTGGCAACCCATTGCAGACCCACCAAGCCCCACTAATCTCCGCCAACAAAACAATTAAGACCCACTACTTTTTAGATATTTAAATTGTTCTTTCCTTATTTACCGCTGTTTAGAGGGAGCATCGACGACGCCAGTGAAACCAATGGAGATTTATTGCGATGCCACTTTCTACAGCTGCAATCGCGATTAACAAAAACTTTCCAAAAAAAAGCGCCCTCAAAAACGGGCGCATTCATGCAGTGGCGGAGTTTATTTACGCCGCAAAATGTAAGCCGTAGGTATTACCTTGTTGCCACACACAGGTGGCCAGGGTTTTCGCGAACCGGGCCGAACTTATGGCGATGGTATCACTCTCTTTCAGACCTTCCTCACAGCTGATCTTGACGCCACCCAGGGGCGAATAATCCAGTATTTCACAACCAATCGCCTCGCTGTCTGTTTGTACAAGACCCTGTAATTGCTGTGTTTTCAAGCGCGTAAAGTGGCGACGCTCATCGGTGCGTGAAACAGGCAGGGTGTTGATAAAATTAATCGGCTGGTAGCTTTCTACCTGATCCATACGCTGTATAACCGATTCGTGAATGGACACATTTATCGGTGGATTGTCCAGCTCACCCTGTAACTGACGTACGCCCTGCTTTACGCCCAGCTTTTCCAGCACGGTGTAAATCTTACTGTAGGAGTCGTGTAAATCATCGGCGTGCATTTCACTCCTGTAAGAAAGGTAATCATTGGAAAAATCAAGTCCCAAGGCTAGCGATTTACTCACCATCCAGCTCAAGGCGACATTGGATAATGTCGCCTGATCATAACCGCCACCCACATCCCCATGATCACCGGCAAACCAGGTTTGCTCCACCGTCTGGTCACTATTCACCTCACCTGTCCACAGCGCCGGCTGAAACACCCCGCGCTTTTCATCGATGGCCAGCGCCTGATAAGCATGTTTGATATCAGGGCTGAGGTGGGTATTAAAAAAGCCAACCAGTGGTTTTGTTAAACGCCCTAAAATTGGCGTCGGAGCGCCGAGGGCACCCACCGTATCCCATACCGCCATAAGTTTTATTTCGGGCTTAATATTTTCCGCGTAAGCCTGGGCGTCCCTTTTATGGGGAGGTGTGCGGTAATATTTATAGGCGGCCGGTAAAGTCTGCAGTTCGTCTTTGGGTAATAGACCAATGCTCTGCAACATGCCACCCAGAGCTCTCGCCGTATAGGCACCTCGGCTAAAGCCAAAGCAGTAAAGCTCGTCACCCGCTTGATAATTGTGGGCAATAAAGCGATAAGCATCGAGCACATTTTGCTCCAGCCCCTTACCAAAAATCCCACCAATGACTTTATCAATGAGGTTATAGGTACCCACACCCTGATCATAAAACACCACCTGATGTTTACCGTCTGCACTGTAAGGCTTAATGCTGCGTAACAGCTTCACCACATTGGTCGGTTGTTCGGGAGTATTCCAGGTGCCATCACTGCAAATTACAATACGTTTATTCTGCACATCCATTTTGCTTCTCCACTCTATTTTAACGAATGAGTATTCAGGAACAAATATACGACGGGAAGATAACGGCAGCCCTTACCATCCCCATCTGACATTAAAGTGTAGTTGAGTGGGTAATAAACGCCGCTTTTAAGGACTTACAGTAAAGACTTTTAAGGACTATAAAACTGTAAAAATTAGAAATATTTCGAATAAATACAGCCACTCATTCAAGAGAGGATCGTGCAATAAAAAAGGGGCGGAAATTATCCGCCCCTTTTAGAAAATTGCCAATGATGGTTATTAACCAAGCAATAGCAATTATGCCCTTACATACAGGCTTTTTATCTATGCTTTCTTATCAAAGTAACGAATCGAAGGATCAGCCGTTACCCACTCCGCCAGCTGGCCGATAACACCGGTCTCGGTGCGCCAGGCAAAATACTTCTCGTAGGCTTCTCGGCTATCCCATACTTCAATGGCGACAATAGAGCAGGGGTCGTCCTGGTTTTGATGGGCATAGACTTCAACACAACCTTCAAAGGTTCGTGTGCTTGGCAGCAACTCGCCAAGGCCAGCGATGGCGGCATCAACACATTCGGGTTTTACATTTAATTCCAGCAAGACGGTACATGTCATGATCAAAATTCCTGTATCTAATTTTTATGAGGCCGAAAATGATAGGCGATGGCTCCGCAAATTGCCAACGCCCCTACTCTAGCTCCCCTAGTTATTAAGCGATTTCCGCCACACCCCAATAGTTATAGGCAAATAGTTTGGGTGTTGAGGGTAGATAGCGGCTTTCCAGGTTAACTATATTAAAGCCGGTCTGGGTAATGAGTTCGGGTATCGGCCGGTTCAAATTACAGCCGCCAGCAAACTTCTTCCACACCGGATTAATGCGTTCTTGCCACTTTTCGATATTCGCGTCCGGTGCATTGCCGTGTTCGGTAAAAATCAGTTTGCCGTCGGGCTTCAGTACACGACGCATTTGCTCCAGTGCTGAATGCCAATCGGGAATGGTGCACAGGGTGTAGGTCAGCAAGATACTATCGACACTGTTATCGTCGAGGGGGATCTCCTCACCGGGCAGGTCGATCAGTTTTACCTCCAGGCCGGACTTGTCGATATTGGGCTGGGCTTTCTCGCGCATCGCCTCGGAGGGCTCCAGGCCCCAAATAAACTCCACCTTGTTGCGGTCGTAGTAGGGCAGGTTGAGGGCCGAGCCCATACCGACTTCCAACACCCGTCCGCTAGCCAGGGGCACCACTTTTTTGCGCTGGTAATTGATCGGTTTGGTGCCGCAGGCACAATTAATAAAGGGGGCAAGAAAATATTTATCGTACAGTCCCATAAGGGTCTCCGTATATTCGTAAAATCTTATATTGATTCATCCTACAACAAGCAAGCCCTGCCTAGCAAAATATTCCTGCGACCCGTCTTCCCCCTACTTCGCCCATTAGCCCGTACTTGTTAACAGAGCAGCGCCACAGAATAAGCCTTTCAGCCCCTACGGCATCGCCCACAGGTCTGCTATTCTGTGCTTCTTTATAGCACACACAAAATCAACAACGACTTAGACAGCAACCAATAGACAACAAAGGTTAGAGACATGCCGACTTATCGCTCACACACCACCACCAAAGGCCGCAATATGGCGGGCGCCCGTTCATTGTGGCGCGCCACTGGCATGAAAGATGACGACTTCGACAAGCCCATTATCGCCGTCGCCAACTCCTTCACCCAGTTTGTACCCGGCCATGTGCACCTGAAGGATATGGGCCAGCTGGTGATTGGTGAGATCGAAAAATCCGGTGGTGTCGGTAAAGAATTCAACACCATCGCCGTCGATGACGGCATCGCCATGGGCCACGACGGCATGCTCTACTCGCTGCCCTCGCGGGACATCATCGCCGACTCGGTGGAGTACATGGTTAACGCCCACTGCGCCGACGCCCTGGTGTGTATATCAAACTGCGACAAGATCACCCCCGGCATGTTGATGGCGGCATTGCGCCTTAACATCCCCACCGTCTTTGTCTCCGGCGGCCCCATGGAAGCCGGCAAGACCAAGCTCGCCGACGCCAAGCTTGACCTGGTTGATGCAATGATTATCGCCGTCGACGAAACCGCCTCCGACGCCAAGGTCGAAGAGTACGAGCGCTCGGCCTGCCCCACCTGCGGCTCCTGCTCCGGCATGTTTACCGCCAATTCGATGAACTGTTTGACCGAGGCGCTGGGCCTGTCCCTGCCCGGCAATGGCTCCATGCTGGCCACCCACGCCGACCGCGAGCAACTGTTTTTGCGCGCCGGACAAATGATTGTCGGCATCGCCAAACAGCACTACGAAGAGGACGACTACAGCGTACTGCCCCGCTCGGTGGCCTGCTTTGAAGCCTTCGAAAATGCCATGAGCCTCGACATTGCCATGGGCGGCTCGACCAACACTATTCTGCACTTACTAGCTGCGGCACTGGAGGCCGAGCTCGACTTCACCATGGCCGACATCGACCGCCTCTCCCACCAGGTGCCCCAGCTCAGCAAGGTCGCCCCCAGCACGCCGCTCTACCATATGGAAGATGTGCATCGCGCCGGTGGCGTCTTCGGCCTATTGGGTGAACTCGACCGCGCCGGACTGCTGCACGCCGACATCCCCACTATTCATAGCCCCAGTATGAGCGCGGCACTGGATGAGTGGGATATCAAACGCAATCCCTCCGCCGAGGTACTGAAGTTCTTCCAGGCTGGCCCGGCGGGCATCCCCACCCAAACCGCCTTTAGCCAGGACACCCGCTGGCCCAGTGTCGATGATGACCGCGCCAACGGCTGTATTCGCAGCCTCGACAACGCCTACAGTACTGACGGCGGCCTGGCCGTGCTCTACGGCAACATCGCCCTCGACGGCTGCGTGGTGAAAACCGCTGGCGTCGATGAGTCGGCACTGGTGTTTGAAGGCCCCGCCCACGTTTGCGAAAGCCAGGACACCGCCGTTGCCGACATTCTCGCCGACAAGGTCAAGTCCGGTGATGTGGTAGTGATTCGCTACGAGGGCCCCAAAGGCGGCCCCGGTATGCAGGAAATGCTCTACCCCACCAGCTACCTGAAATCGCGCGGTCTCGGCAAAGCCTGTGCGCTGGTCACCGACGGACGCTTCTCCGGCGGCACCTCCGGCCTGTCCATCGGCCATTGCTCACCCGAAGCCGCAGCGGGCGGCACCATCGGCCTGGTGCAAAATGGCGACCTGATTCAGATCGACATCCCCCAGCGCACCATTAACGTCAAACTCAGTGACGAAGAACTCGCCCACCGCCGCGCCGCGCAAGATACAGCCGGCTGGCTGCCTGTCGAGGATCGCCCCCGCAAAGTCACGGCGGCACTGAAGGCCTACGCCCTGCTCGCCACCAGCGCCGACAAGGGAGCGGTACGGGATTTATCAAAGCTGTAATTCGCTGCAACAATAAGGAAGCTAGCCAATGAGTCTCGGCAAAAGCAGGCTGGAAGAAGACACGCAAATTGACATGACACCGATGCTCGACGTGGTGTTTATTCTGCTGATCTTCTTCGTCGTCACCGCTGCTTTTGTCGACGAGACCACCATCGACCTGCAACACCAGCCACCCAGCACCAAGGCGGCCAGTGAAAAAAGCGATGATATTATTTTTCAGGTCGGCGCCAACAACGACATTTCACTCGACGGCCGCCGGGTGGATATCCGCTCGGTGCGCGCCAATGTGGAAAGACTGCGCGCCAGCAATCGCGATGCCAAGGTGATTATTAGTACGGATTCTCGCGCGCAGACCAGGACGTATATTCGCATTGCTGATCAGGCTCGGGCGGCGGGGGTTGCGGATATTGTGTTGACGACACGTTAGGCGCCTGTTCTTATAATGGAAATAATGATGACCTCTGTATCCACAACTGATACCTCCCATAAAGATCAACAAGACAATAAAAAATTCCAGGCCCTACAAGAAGCCATTACCCAAGGCTTCGATAGCGGAAAGGCTAAAAAAACTGATCTGCATGCCATCAAACATAAAGCAAAACAACAAGTTATGCGCAGCTAACATTCACAAGGCTCCTATGGAAACTACAAAACCAGAAATCGATCCATATCTATTTGAAAAACAATTTGAAGCATTTCAAAGTTTTGTTGAAGGGAAATCTAACGTTCCTTTTGTTTCGTTTGCTTCTCATCCATATACAGATATGCAAGAAGGGTATAAATACGAAATTTACAGAACTGCCCGAGACAATCTGGCATTTCAGGCATGGAAGGAATCCGATATAGGAAGTGGCGATATTATAACCGCCACAATTGAATCAATAGAGTTCCAAAACAACAACCTAGTTCAATGGCAAAGTCGATACGGCGATGAAAAGCGCCCACACCATCCGTTATATGACGCAAAGAATTCAGAAGAAAAGACAACTAACATTGAGCAGTGCTTGTTCAACCTCTATCATAAATCTAACGTTAATAAATCATTTAACGATTTAATCGCTATCTTTGGAAAAAAATATTCATTAATTGCATACCTATTCTTTATAAAAGATAGCTCCAACTATCTGCCTATAGCTCCTTCGTACCTTGACAGGGCTTTTGAATTATTAGGTGCCGAATTTAAAACAAAACAGAAATGCTCATGGGGAAATTACTCCATGTACCTTGGCTTAATCGGCGAACTCAAAAACATGCTTGCCGAAATATTATCTCCGGGCGTTTCATTATTAGACGCCCATTCTTTTGCCTGGATACTTTCAGCACAAATGGAGAGCGAAAATAAATTAGCCGATGTAAATGAATATTTAAACCTCAGCGATACTGAGAGATATTCCATTAGAAAGTCACGCGTAGGGCATGGCCAATTCAGAAAAGAGCTTATTAATTATTGGTCATCCTGCGCCATTACTGGATGCAAAACCCCTGGGTTATTAAAGGCATCACATATAAAACCATGGGCAAAATCTGAAGCGCTTGAGCGCCTGGATCTTTATAACGGCTTATTATTATCACCAACACTCGACGCCTGTTTTGATTCAGGGTTTATCAGCTTCAATGATTCGGGAGATATCATAGTGTCTGACAAATTGAGTGAAAATGACATGGCTGCGCTGGGCATCCACAAAAAAATGAAGCTATCTAATATCGAAGCTCAACATTGTAAATATCTTGCATATCATCGAGGCAGTATATTTCAAAAATAACACACAGCTTTTCTAAGCCCCACAATCCTCCAGCTTCGCCCCCGCTTCACGCAAGCCATTAACCCGAACACCCTCTGCGCGCGCATAATCTAACCACTGTTTTGCATTAATTTTTGAGGTCTTGTACTTCCCCGCCTGATCAAAAGCCTCTACCGCTTCGTCATAACAATGCAGATTTAACTGGGCATTACCCAACACCAGCTGCACTGCCCCGGGGCGTTTGAGCTTACCTTTATTCAAAGCATTTTCTGCCGCCACTACCGCTTTGGCATCCTCGCCAATATCAAGATAAACACCGGCCAGTTGGGCGTAGATTTTGCCCTGCCCCGAAAGCGCCGCCGCTTTCTCTAGCACCGGACGAGCCTTAAGCCCTTCACCGGCCTGTTGCCAGGCCTGGCCGAGTAATTCCAGATGTTTAGCGTTCGCCTGCACCTGCTTTTTAGTGATGGCCGTTTCGAGGGTCACGGCCGCACGGTAGGGGGTCTTCGCGCCGAGGTAGAGATAGGCGAGGGAAAGCAGTTCGCGCTCTTTATCTAAAGCGCCGGCCAGATAAACCACTTCTGTGGCCACCAGGCGTTCGATATTTTTATTCAACTGGCCGTATAAACCCCCGAGCTGATGCCAGTAGCGATAGCGCGGGTAGTGCTTAATGAGCTGCTTCAAGACCGGCAGGGCCTGGCGGTATTGATCCTGCTCAAAATAGAGCAGGCTTTGCAGTGACCACCAGGCCTCCGGTGGCAGTTTGTCTCTGTGCTGATAATCCCCTAGCGCCTGCTCAATATTAATCAGCGCGGCTCTTTTATTATCCAGTTGATAATAGGCCTGGGCGAGCAGGGCCCTAGTTTGCGACTCCGCTGTTTGCCTGTCGGCCATGTGCACACCGGTAGTTTGCGGGTCGATAGCCTGTGAAGCTTTTAGCTGACGCTCAAGAAACTGTGCCGCGCTGGCGTAGTCTTCGAGCTGAAAGTACAACTGGGCCACGGTGTTGTAAGTGCTCACTTTCATTCTGCTTTCGGCAGCGGGTTCGTCGAGCAGCCTTAAATAGGCCTCTACGGCACGGCGATACTGTTGTTGGGAAAATTGCACAAAGCCCTGATAATTCCACACCTGAGATTTCTCAAAACTGCTGCTGCAGTATTTTTCGCCCGCTAAAGTAAGCACTTGCTCCGCCTGTGACCATTGCTCGGCATTAATGGCCCGTTGTGCGGCTTCAAGCTTTTTGGCGCAGCGTTGGCCAACGGCCTGCCGCCGCCGGGTGGGGGCATTGGCGTATTTGCCTTGCTTGGCGTCCTTTTCGTCATGGGCTGCCAGCGCAGGCTGCGCCGGGCTGACGAAACACAGCGCGAGCAGCAACAGAGCCGTGAAGCGGGCCAGAGGAGCGCGCATCCCTAAGCTACTCGAGGCGGAAACTAAATTTATACATCACCCCCGGCACTTCGACCCCACGGCCATCGACGACCCGAGGTTTGTACTTCAGCTTAATCGCGGCCTTCAAGGCGGCGCTACCAAAGCCATAATTGGCCGGCGACTCCTCGACCAGTTTGACCCCGCGCACACCACCGGACGTGGTGATAATGACCTCGACCACGGCATAACCCTGCCGGCCCCGAGACAAGGCCCGACGCGGGTACAGGGGCTGGGGCACATAGACCGGGATAAAATCGGTATCGCGGGCAAAGCCACTCCCCAGCCCGGCCTGCAAACCCGCCATGGGTCGCGGCGGCGCCTGCAAGCGAATGCGCGGCGCAGGCATATCCACCTGTAAACTTTGTTTCGGCAGGCTCGGCTGCAACAACGTCACGTCGGGGGGGCGCTTAAGCTTTGGCGGTTTCACGAACTCACTCAGGCTACGCTCGGGCTGCCAGATATCGGCAATTTTATAACTGCCCTTGCTGTCCGGTGTCGAGCCTCGGTTGACCACCAGCAGCACCATTAATATCAGCAGCACACTGGTGACCAGCAGGGCGCCGAGCAGTGCGCCGGCAAAGCGAGCAGCAATACTGCCGCCGGATTCGTCCCTGCCTTGCAGAAATCTAGTCATGGCATCTAGTCATTGCGCGTCGACACGGAGATATTGCCGATACCCAGCTGCCCCGCCACGTCCGACACCAGCGCCAGACGACCAATGCTGGCGCGGTTGTCGACCTGTATTACCAGGCTGCCCCGGGGGTTTTCCGCGAGTAGTCGTGCCAGGGCGAATTTAACGCGATTGTCGGCCAGAGGTGATTTATCCATCCAGATTACATCGTGCTGATCTATCGCCACCAGCATAGCCGGCTTTGTCGCCACGGCACTCAGGGCCTCGGTGCGCTCAACCTCCGGCCCCGGCAGCTTCACGAAGGAGGCGGTGACGATGAAGAAGATCAGCAGAATAAACACCACGTCGAGCATGGGTGTTAAATCGATGGCCTGCACCGACTCATCACTCGCCCCGGTGCGGGTCGCGGCACTGATAATGCGCCGGCTCACGGCTTGCCACCGCGGGCCGCCGGAGCGCTGCCCAGACTCTCATTCATTAATAAACTGTTGGCCAATTGCGCCTTGGCACCACGCCCCAAACGATCAATAGCGGTGAGGCCAATCAGACCGGAGAGCGCCGCCACCATGCCCGCCATGGTGGGAATTGTCGCCCGGGAAACGCCGCTCGACATGGCCCGCGCACCGCCACCATCGGCCAGACCCATGGCTTCAAACACGCCAATCATGCCGGTCACCGTGCCCAGTAAGCCGAAAAGAGGGGCGATCGCCACCAGGGTTTTGATCATCGGCACAAAGCGATCGATGCGCTCGTCCACCTCGGCCAGCAGCGCCGCCCGCACCTGCCGCGCGCGCCGTGAATGGCGGTCAACACGCTGCTGCCAAACGTCGATGCACTGGGCCATATCGCCACGCAGCGTACTGCGGTAGTAAATAAGGCGCTCCACTAATAACAGCCACAACAGCAGTATTAGCACCACAATAAACAGCAACACGGGGCCGCCCATATCGGCCAGCTGCTGCAGGTCGCTAAGCATGTCGAGTACGCTATTCATCGGCGGGTGGGCTCAGTCATCACTGACTCGGGCTCAAGCCTGCGCGCTTGGTTGAGGGCTCGCGGCGTCGGGCAGACGGGCCTCCGCCTTCAGCGCAACAATGCCCGCACTCTGCTCTTCAAGCACATGCAGTATGCCCCGCGCGTAGCCGTTCACCCAGGTATGCAGCAGCAGGGTTGGTATCGCCACCAGCAAACCCAGCACCGTAGTCACCAGGGCCTGGGAAATACCGCCAGCCATCAATTTGGGGTCGCCGGCACCGAAAATGGTGATTTGTTGAAACACCACGATCATGCCGGTGACCGTGCCGAGCAGGCCCAGCAGGGGGGCAATCATGGCGATAATTTTCAGTAGATTCAGCGCCTTCTCGATACTGGGTCGCTCCTTGAGTATCGCCTCGTGCAACTTCAGTTCCATCGACTCCGGGTCGAGCCCGGCGTAGGTATCGGCCACACTGAGTACCCGGCCCAAAGGGTTGTCGAGCACGTAATCGGCACCCTGTTTGAGTTGTCGCCGTACCCCCGCGAACACAGCGCGCAATACAACGGCTCGCCACAGGGCCAGCACCAGCGCCACCGCACCGAGGCCGGTAATCACATAGCCCACCAGGCCACCCTGGTGCCACTTTTCAAGAGGCCCCGGCCGGTCTGCCAGGGCGCGCAATAAGCCACCACCCACCGGGCCACTGGGGTCGACGGACACAGCAGTAAACCCCTGCTCTGCCGCCTGCAAGGCAAGTGCCCCCTTACTCAGGCCGCGGGGCTGGCGCGCCAGTTCAGCGAGCACACCCGTTTCCGGGTTATAGCTTAAATAGTGACCCTTGGAGAGCAGGTTAAACACACCGACACGGATCACCTGCTGCTCACTTTGCGCTCCATCAGCGCTAAGCACAGTGGTGTTAAAACGACTCACCCGCCCCGCTTCGACCATCTCGCGGCTCATTTCATAGGCCAGGTTTTCAATCTCTTCGAGGGAGGGCAGGCGGCTGTTGCTGCTCATTTTATCGATCAGCTCATTGAGCTGTGCCGTGCGATCGGGGTACTGGGCGCTGACCAGTGATTTCTCCAGCCGCGTGACCGTATCGCCGGCGGCGGCGGTGATGTGTCCAAATAACTCTTTTAGGCTGCCGAGGCGATTTTCCATTTGCGCCTGCAGGGCTTCAAGCTCACGCTCATTATCGGCGAAGGTGCTTTCCAGCCGGGCGCTGCGGGCCTCTTCCTCGACCTTTTGCTGCTGCGCCTGCTGCAGTAATTCTGCCCGATGCTGCTTGTCGTTTTTGAAGGCCAGTTCGCGCTGATGGTGTTCTTTTGACTCCCGCACCCTGGCCGTCTTGATGAGCTGTAATAGCGCATCAAGAGACTTAACGTCGCTGTTAACCGCCTTCACGGGGCTCGCAGTGTCTTCGGCTCCCGCCGCTAAAACACTGAGGCTAGTGATCAGCAGCACGGCACTTAAAACCGTACGGCGAAGCTTGCTCAAACCGCTCACGAAACCAGCTCCACTGGGCGCTGACGACTCGTGGCATTGACCCTCGAGGCACTAGCGCTCGAACCACTATTCGGGGGGGCGACCGTCGGCACAGTTCTCGGTACGGGAAGGGGCAACTGGATCATATCCAGCGGTGCCTGCTTTTTCGCCATGCGAATGGCGCCGGCCACCGCGCGTCGATAGTCCCCGGCTGCCACGGCCTGCCACTGGCCCTCGGTTTTATTCCACACCTCGGTCAAACTTTGATCGGCGCTTTGGAACAACAGAGCAATGCGCCCGACACGTAAAAAGCTGCCCTGACGCTGCTGCCCGGCGATGCTCAGCACGCCATCGAATTGCTCAATGGTGGTGCTGTACTCGCTTTCAATGGCGTAGAGTTCGAGCACCTGACGGGACTTTTCAGCGGCACTGAAGCGCGCCGAATCCATATTCTCGCGCACCTGGGCGACACTCGTCTGCCGATCTTGCCTTTTAAAGGGCAGGTCGAGGCGGATAAATTGCTCGAGGGCATCGAGCATATTCAGCGACAGGGGAATAATCTGGCGTTCGATCAGGGCGGCGTTTTCAACCGACTCGACGATCTCTGCCATGGTCTGGCGCTGGTCGTCAATTTGCCGAGTGAGCTGGGCGTTATACACCTGCAGGCCCTCGATTTGCTTATTCACCAGCTGGAACTGGCGCAGCAGCTTATCGCCCTGCTCGACCGTGCTATCAATGCGCCGTTGGGATGCCTGGGCGGCAGCAGTTTTATCGGCACCGGCCTCGATAACAGCTTCGAGTTCAACCCCGTAAACGACCTTGGTTTGTAAGCCGGCGACGAGTAGCAAAGCCAGCACAATAAGTAAGTCCCTAGCTTTTTTACGCTGTTTTTCCACGCTGTTTTTCATACTGCCTGCTCATCCTGCGGTGACAATTATTTGTTATTTTCTATCCAGCCGCACAAAGCTACAGGCCGGTGTTTGCCCTTCGCCAGCCAACTCTTCAACGGGGGTTTCCAGCCACTCGCGCAAATCCAGCGCGGGGAAAAAGGCATCGCCGTCGACCTCGGTGTGCACGCGAGTTAAATAGAGCCTGTCGGCTTGCGGCAGGGCCTCACGGTAAATCGTGGCACCGCCGATAATCATCACTTCTTCAAGCGCGGACGCGTCGGCAATTTTTGTGGCCATCGCCAGGGCCTCGTTTAAATCACTTGCCCTTGTCACGCCCTCCGCCTGCCAGGTGGTATCGCGGGTCATCACAATATTCGTGCGCCCCGGCAGCGGCTTGCCAATGGACTCGTAAGTGAGGCGACCCATAATTATGGGTTTGCCCAGAGTGACCTTCTTAAA
>MAAC01006697.1_pt1 | contig 18924 bp, 16 predicted proteins | sample 1115981 | NCBI WGS metagenome assembly MAAC01 (sample SAMN04961126, study PRJNA320927) | seawater metagenome | isolation source: sample BD02T64 sea water enriched with oil for 64 days | place: USA:Gulf of Mexico | collected 2013-07-27
CCCAAATGCGTTAAGCTGTTTTTTCGACACACCTCGTTATAGCCCGCATAACCATCGGTTTGCAGGTAGCCGTGAGTAAACCCATCGAGCAGGCGCACGGGAATGTCTTGACCACGCGAAGGGTCATAGTCAAACAACACACTTTGTTGGCTGGGCGGCCCGCCCAGCGTTACCCACATCCATTTATCACTGGTTGCCGGTCGGTTTGGCTCTTTGAGTACCTGAATGCGGGTTTCATCCGCCATAATGAGTGAGCCCGAATGTTGATGCTCTCTCAGTAAGTTAATTAACGGTTGTGCTTGTTTGGCTAGCGCTATCACCCAATTTGCTAAGGTGGCTCTGGATATATCACCACCGTAACGTTTGATGATGTTTTCTAATCGATGCAGCGGTAATCCATCGGCATATTTTGAAATGATGATGTAAGTCATCAAATTGACACTGCCCATGGATTTTGGCACGAGGTGTTTAACCACCTCGGCAAGTTTGATGTGGGTGTCACCTTGCTCGTCTTTGAATACCGCTTTTTCTTGCATGTATTCCAGTATTTGTACTTTTGCCGGAATAATATCAAGCTCTTCACCGATAAATAAGCAAACACTTGATGGCGAGGAATGTTTTTGGCAAACGGTTTTCGGCCAGTTTTGGCGTTCTCACCGTCGGTTTGTGGCAACTCCAACTCTTCTTGCTCAGGCTCGCTAGAGGTTTCGGCTTCGTTAAACAAATTACCTTGCTCTGGCATTTGTTCGCTGCTTGGGCCAAAGCGTTTTGAATTGGCTAAGCGTAAGTATTCTTCTAAGATTTCAATGCGGTGCTGTTGTTGGGCAATCACATCCGATTTCTTGTCAATAATGTCATCTTTTTCAGACAGCAACACCTGCATCTGTGACATGATGTCAGTAGATGGTAACGCCTTGTTTTCATTGACTTGCGGAGGTGGTTTCATGGTGAGTATTATACCAAACAAGAACCTAAAAAGCCTCAAAAAACACTGTCATAATGCAACTTTTTATGACCTTTCATGGCCCCGATATCCAGACCATCAAGCAGCCAGTTTATTTGTTGGCCATCAAGGGTGAGCAGCTCGTCTTGCGTTTTCGGCCAGATGAATTTATCTTCTTCCAGGCTTTTGTAATACAGCACAAAACCGTTGTTCTCCCAAAACAAGCATTTAATTTTGGTGCGTCGTTTATTGGTAAACGCGTACAGGTGTCCGGCAAACGGATTATGACCCAGCTCACATTCAATAATGGCCGAGATCCCTCGAAAATTTTTCGAAAATCAATCGGCTGCGGGTAAAGGTATATTTGCGTCAAGCCCATCGCGGGTCGCATGATGTGACTCATCGCAATACCTCCGCTAATTGCTTAACGAGACCAAGGTTATTCGCTGTTAAACCAGTGAGCTGCAACCCATCAGCAAAGTGGAGCGTTAATGGCTCAGGCAATGTCACCACTGGAGGCACTGCAACTTGAAGAAAACCGGTGGATGTTGGTGTGGCTATCTGAGTATTAACTTGGTGACGAGCTTGCTTACATTTGTGGTAACTCAAGCTGTGGGGTTTTACATCATGTTCTTGGCAATAGGCGGTTTGGCTGAGCCCTGAATCTTGCCAGTGCTTTATATGGTTAAGCCAAAACTGTTCTGCGTTTACTGATTTTTGTGCGGTTGTCATGTTATTCATCCATCTAAATACGATGGATAAATTATGACTCGCGCGAAAACGAAAAATAAGTACGCTAGTTGATTAGTCGCTTACGGCTAGACGATCATTATCGTTCAACCCTGCTAGAGTCTGGGATTAAAATGCGCTAGCCGTGGCTTTGAAGTCCTTAATATGGCGAGATATTGTACTTTCGTGAACAAGTAAAGCCTGAGCTATCATGGTAATAGTCCAACCTTCCGCATGTAACAAAATGGCTTTTATACGGTCACGCTCATAGCCATCACGAACTTTACAGTGTCGTAATTCTAAGGCTATTCTTAATTCTGATGTGAGTTTGATATTCATTGCTGACTAGCTTGATCCTCTTTTACTGAAAAATCAAGAATCTTCATTGAACACAGGTATAAACGCAACCCTAGCTTGAAGCTATCTAGTCTAAAAACGAGGGTTTAAAGCAGTTCCTTCGGACGAATTAATATTTCACTAATGCTCTCGTCTTATTGTAGCTCATTTGACAAACTAGCTTTTTTAGGTGGATTTAAGTACGCTGTCAATGCCGGCAATAAGGTTAACGCACCAATCATATTCCAAACAAACATAAAGGTAAGCAATATCCCCATATCAGCCTGAAATTTAATCGGCGACAATAACCAGGTTCCAACACCTATGCCTAGTGTTAAACCAGTGAAAGCGACCGCTTTCCCTGTGGTTTTAAGGGTATTAAAGTACGCATCTTTTAAACAACGTCCTTGATCTAGGTAGGTCTGTAATTTAGTGTAAATATAAATGCCGTAATCAACACCAATACCAACCCCCAGAGCAATAACAGGTAGCGTTGCTACTTTTACGCCAATGTTCAAATAGGCCATTAACGCCTGACATAATAATGATGTTAACGCAAGCGGTAGTATAATACAAACCACGGTGCGAATTGATCTAAAGGTGATCAGACATAATACAGCAACTACCGCATAAACCCAGAGTAACATTTTATATTGTGCTTGTTCTATAACAATATTAGTTGCGGCTTCAATCCCTGCATTTCCCGCCAGCATTAAGAACTGTACCTTATCATTATCAAACTCCTCTTTAAATGCCTCGACTTCGGTAACTACTCGAGTAAGAGTTTCAGCCTTATGATCATTCAGGTAAATATATACAGGGGCTAAACTACAGTCATAATTATAGCTACCAACTGCACTTATCGATGTTTGATCTAATAAGACTTGATTACGATTAAGTGCCATCCATTTAATATTACCTTCGTTGTTACCAGCAATAGCCAACTTAGTGTGATCCACCAATGAACGTGATGATTGCACACCTTTAAGCTGTTGCATTCGCCATTGCAATTGATCCATAGCATCAAGTACTTGGTAGTTGGCGCATTGATCTTGTGAAGTCTTGACCATAACCAAAAATATATCCGTACTGGTGGAGTAATTTTCACTAATAAAAGCATTATCAATGTTATAACGTGAGTCAGGGTGAAGCTCAGGAGCACCAGGGTCCAAATCACCAATCTTTAATGATTGGCTTTGCCAAAAACCTAAGCTGGCTAAAATAATTGCACCCATAATAAGTGTTAACGCACGAGGACGTTCAGTAAAATCGGCAAGATAATTCCACAATAAATGTTTTCCATATTTTTCTTTAGTAATTTGCTTTTCAATTGACGCATGATTGATACCAACAAATGACATTAAAATGGGTAATAAAATAAGGTTTGTTAAAATAATAACTATGACACCAAGGCTTGCAGCAATCGCAAGATCTTGAATAACGGTAATTTCAATCACCATCAATGTAGCAAAACCAGCACCATCACTAACTAAAGCAATAATTCCTGGAGTATAAAGTGTTCGAAAAGCATGACGTGCAGCAAGAACTTTATTTGCCCCTTGCGCGCTTTCATGAGCAATTGTATTAATCATTTGTACACTATGACTCACACCAATGGCAAAAACCAAAAAAGGTACCAACATTGAGTAAGGATTAATGCCATAACCTAAGGTTTTTAATAAGCCAAGTTGCCATACAACCGCTATAACTGAACACAACAGCGGCACGATAGAACTTTTCAAACAGCGAGAATACCAATAAAGCAATGCCATAGTAATAAATAGCGCTAAAACAAAAAAAATGGTAACTTGGGAAGCTCCGTCAATTAAATCACCAACTACTTTAGCAAATCCAGTTATGTGTATTTTTACCTTTTCTGATTGATATTTATCGCGTATAAGATTTTCTAAACGTTGAGAAAACACCTGATAATCTAAGGTTTCCCCAGTCTCTGGATCTTTTTCCAGTAGTGGAGCATAGATCACAGCTGAACTAAAATTATTAGCAATCAATGCTCCTATTTGTCCTGATTGGGTCACGTTATGGCGAAGTTGAGCCAGTGATTGTGGTGAACCATCATAATCATCAGGAATTACTGGGCCACCAGCAAAACCTTCTTTGGTAACTTCATTCCAGCGTACAGCCGATGCCCAAATGGATCTTAGAGCTGCACGATCTACACCTGGAATATAAAAAATTTCATCATGTACCTGCTTTAAAGTTTCCTGGAATTCCTTGGTGTAGATATCTCCTTGTGCATTTTCAACAGCAATACGAACTGCATTACCTACACCTTTTAAATCATCTTTATGATTTAAGTAATTCACTATATAAGGGTGAAATGACGGGATCATTTTCTCGAAACTGGCATCTAGCTTTATTTGTGTCGCCTGATAGGTAAAAAAAGTTGTGATAATTAAAAATATTGCCAACAACAGCCGCCTGTTATGAAAAATAATCCGTTCGATAAACTTTTCACTGCCATGCATCGAGTGAACTTGCGGGTCTTCTAATTCTTTATCGTTAATATTATCGATGGTTGCATTCATTTTATTTCCCTGATTCACTGCTTGGTGATTGACTTAATGATATTTCTTTAATCCCGCCAAAACCAGCGATCATCATATTATTATTAGGCAAACTAACAACAGCACTAATAGGTAAGTTGTTTACATTATGGCGTTTACTAAGAAGTTTTCCTTGTTCATCAAGCAAAAGAATAACGCCGCTACCACCAACAAGTATAACCTTGTCATTACTTAACAGTGCCGAGCCATAAATACTTGCATTAGACTGGGTAGCTATTTTTTTCCATGAAGCGCCTTTATTGAATGAAATAAAAGCATTACCACGTAAACCATGGAGAACTAAATACTTGTCATTCTTGCCTGTGATGCCAAAAAAAGAACCTTTATAAGGAGAGGTTAAGCTATTCCAACTATTGCCATAATCATCAGAAACAAATAGAGTTCCAGCCTCGCCAGTAATAAATAGTTTATTACTTATTTTTGAAATTGAATTTAAATGGAAAAGATCAGTATTATCAATATGGTCAGCCCAAGAAGTCCAGCTATCGCCACCATCACTGGTTTTTAAAAATAAACCAAGCGCACCGATAACAAACCCTTCATTTTCATTCTTAAACCATACATCGAGAAAAGGTCGAGAAGCGCCTTCTTCGACAAATGTTAGAGCATCGTCTTCATCGTATTGTAATTTTTCCAACTCTTTCTCAAGCAGAGTACGTTCACTACCTGTTGCCATGCTTATAGCACTCAATTGTTCCGTCACTTGTTGCTTAGCCAACTGATACATTAATTGATTTGCTTGATAACCATCTAGAATTTTTTGCCAATTCTTACCACCATCTCTCGTTCGCAACACGACACCATCATGACCAACTGCCCAGCCGCATTTTTTATTGACAAAATAACTTGAAGTCAAGGTAACTCGTACAGGTACATTTGATTGTTGCCAACTATTGCCATTGTCAGTTGAGCGTAAAATGAAACCACGTTCCCCGACTGCGATAACAAGATTTCTAATCGATTGAATATCTAAGATTAAGCTGTGAGGCGCTAATAAAGACTTTACTGAACTTTCTTTTAACGCATCGCTATTGGCAAAAGCCAATGTATTAACTAATAGCGTTAATGCGAGCACTAATAAAACACGATAAAAATGTGAACTAATCATATTATTCTTTCCGTAGTGTCATTATCTTGATAACTTATTGATTGACATTGACATTAATATTACTATCGACATAAAGTAAAATAAGAGCTGAGCAAAGTATGCTCAGCTTCCAAATTACCTCATTAGTATTAACGGCGACTCATCTTACGTACTTGGCTCGGAGTGTAAAACTTATCAGCTTCCCCTTTATAGAACTTAGTTGGCTCATAATCGAGTTCATTTAATGAATAGGCTCCATTTTGTAAATCAGTATGCCAGTATGCACGTATAGTTGTTACTGGAACATCGTAAGCATTTAACAAGTTAGCAAAACCAGCGCGCCAAAGTTTTCCACGACCGTCATAAATATCTGTAGCAACAAGCGCCCAGCTATCTTCATCAATATAGAAGGTGCGCTTAGCATAAACATGGCGTTTTCCCTCTTTAAGAGATGCTTCAACTACCCAGACACGATGCAATTCCCAGCGAGAATAATCTGGATTGATATGATGTACAGTTGAGATATCGTTAATCGCCTCCTCACCTTTCTCGGCAGCAATCAACAGGCCATTATTGTTGTAGGATATAAATTTTTCTTGTTTGCCAATGAGCTTCCAGTTGTATCGCTCTGGTGAGCCATTAAACATAAAAGCATCGTCATAGGTGGCCTGTCCAGCAAATTGTGCACTCGGGGTATCAAAGGCAACAGTTGGCGCTCGGCGTACTCGGCGTTGACCTGGAATGTATTGCCAGGCTTGTCGTGGTGATATTGCAGCATTTACCGAATCACGCAATAATATTACTTCACCTTTTCGACGTACGGGTAAAGTGTATTGCACCAGCATATTCCAAAAATTACCGTTAGATGACGCTAAATCACCTTTTTTATCAAAATATGGATAGGTTTCCCACAAGCTTCCCTGGCCTATAGTTTTTTTGCCATTCTCATAAACTGTCAAGCTATTATACTTTTTCAAAGCACCTTGACCTACCCAGCGCAGTATATGATTCCAGATAACTTGGTAGCCATCTTCTGGTATTGGAAATGGATAACCACCATAAGCATTAATCACTCCATCACCACCTCCAGTCAATTCGGTGCGAGTCGCATTTAACCTAGTGTTATCATAAACCCATTGTGGAGCAGCTGCGGTGCGGTGCGTTTTGTAAATAGGCATATTAAAGGTATCAGGATAGCGTTCTAACAAGGCTTTTTGACCTTGGGTTAACTTATCATTATATTCTTTATAATTACTTACATTAATAACAAATTGTGGTTTTTCTTCATGAAATGGGTCGATACGTGGTGTAGCCTCCCCCTTATAATCCGCGGGTGGTTTGGGCATGCCACCTGTCCATTCAGGTATACTTCCTTCATGATTTCCAGCTCGAACAGCCCCAACAGGGGTTAACTCCTGATCAAGTTTCATCGCTTGCTCAGCTGTTACTTTAGCCACGGTATTACCAGTAACAAATGTTAAGCCAAATACTGTAATAGCTAATAATGATTGTTTATTTTTCATCCTTTAGTTCCTTATTATAATAATTTATTTCGTTTACATTAGAAAAATTCTGTGTTCTTCTTTTAAAAGCGATATTTGTAATAAACTGAGGCATAATCTCTATCGGCGCTTAAATGTAGTAACTCTATTGGTTTTCCTTCGGAATTAATTTCCTCGAGATCGGTTAAGTAATTAACATAACTAGCACCAAAACTGTGACTGTCATAAATAAAATCAACATTTATTGATAAGTCTTTTTTGTCTTCAACAAACAAAAAAGCAGTAGGTGCCGTGCCAGCAAAATCTTGTCGATAAGTTACTGATACGGTCATATCTGTAGCTGGAAATATACTAAAATATTCTGCCGTAGCTCGCCCAACAAAGGTAGAACCTTTCTTACCATTATCTAATGAGCCATCAATATTATTAACATCGATACCTAATAATTTAGAGACATCATCCTCATCGACGTTTGTAGCGCGGTTGTGACCAATTTCACCAAATAATGTCAAGTTATCGGTCAATGGCGTATTGCCAACAATATGGATGACAGAGATCTGAGCTTGCACAGTTTCACCAGTACCGTAATAAAAAGCCCCAGGAATATTAAGTTGAAGCGGTTGGTTTTTGCGATAACTAATTTCACCACTAATATTAGTATCACCAACAACAGTACCAAAGCTTGCACCGTACAATTTAATTCCCTCACCATAAGTAAGCGCAATTTCAGGGCCAAATAAAGGCGGTAATATTCTTATTGATGGTAAAGTATCGTTATATTCAAGTGCGTAAAAACCAAACTCAGTATTATTTAGTGATTCAGCTAAATAACGAAGCGCTATTCCCCACTGATTATCTGTAGGCTCAATTTCAACAACGGGTAAACCTATGTCTGATATATCGCCAACGACACCATAGCCCCAAAGGTCTAATACACTAAAATAGCTGCCAGGGGCATCTATACGAGACTTTTCCCAATCATATTGGTAATAAGCAGCGACTGAAATCGAATCAGTTAAATCGATTTCGGCAAATACCTGCCCTACGGGCATAAAAATATCTTTTAATTCTACACCGGGAGCATTGGCTTTAACGGCATCAACGGGACCTTGTGCAGAAGAAATGCCGCCGCTGACAAACATGCTTTCGCCCCAACTAACCACTTGGTCGCCAATACGAAGGCTTAATAGGTGATCACCTATATCAATATTGGTATAGAAAAAGGCATCAAGTAATTCAATTTTAGACTTATGTTCGTCCAGGCCGTTTCTTTGAAATGCCTTAGACGAACTTAATGAATCATTGTCATATACCTCATCATACCAGCCTCGGCTACGCAAAAATAAACCACTATCACCATATTGAATGTCAGCATCAACACTAAAGCTTAGCTGGTTTTGTGTCATATCCTCTTTGTCAAAATTGTTATTTCCATCATCACTTAATATAGCCAATACAGGATCTTGCTCTTGTACAATTGTAGATTGGTTTGCCAAGCGCCACTGACCGCTATAGCCTAATGTGGTATCAATATCAATGGTAAAACCACTATCTGTTGTAAATTCAACAGCTAAAGCGTGTTGATTGAAACTAACCGATACTGCCGCCACTAAAAGCGAGCGTTTAAATAATTGAAGAGTATTATTTTTCGTGAAGTGATTCATTATTTTCCCTCTATTGTAGTTAAAATTTTAAGGGCACCGTTGAATCTAATTTCATAATTATCAAAGTAAGACTGAGCCAACGAGAGCAATTCAAACTAACAAAGAACAAATCACAACAAACCATCCAAAAGGATGGATATGCCCTTCTGAAGTAATGTCAACCGTTAATCAAAATCAATAAAATTTCATTTTAATCTTTACATACAAATACTTATACTTATAAAAGATAAATTCACTCTTAAAATGTTTAACAGAGAAAAACACATTAAAATTAAATATCAATCCTAAAGGATGGTTACCCCTTTAGTTGTTATTGCTAAGTTTTATATTCATTAAATAAACGAACGATCAAAATATTTGGAGTATCCAATGACCAGTATTGAAACACCATTACTTGAACCGACAGGGCTTGACGCTAACCTTAGTGAAGAAGAGCTTTCTATTCAGCAAACTGTGCGCCGTTTTGCCAAAGATATTATGCGCCCGGCAGGTGCTGCATTAGATAAAGTAACGCCAGAACAGATGGTAGCACCTGACTCACAACTATGGCAGGTATTGACGCAAGCTAAGGAACTTGGTTTATCTATTAATGCAATGATGGAACTAGAACCATTACAACGCGCACGCATCTTAGCTATTGCTTCAGAAGAATTGTCTTGGGGCGATGCTGGTTTAGCGGGTGCCATCTTGGTTGGCCAAATGCCTGTATTGTATTCATTGTTAGCAGGTAATCAGCAAATGGCTGACTATTGCGACGGAAAACTGGGCTGTTGGGGAATTACTGAACCAGATCATGGTACCGATACGCTTGATGCCGAAGGGGTATTACAATCGCCAGCGGGGAGCTATGGGCGCCCTAATTGCGTTGCTAAAATTGAAGGTGACAAAATTATTATCAATGGTCAAAAATCAGCTTGGGTTTCAGGTGCCTTAACTGCCCAAGTATGTGCTCTATACTGTCATTTTGAAGAAAATGGCCAAACTCGTCCAGGTATTTCAATGATAGTGCCGCTTGATGCAAAAGGGGTAACTCGCGGCAAGCCTCTAGATAAATTAGGGTTGCGTGCTCTTAACCAAGGAGAGCTTTTTTTCGATAATGTTGAAATTCCACTAAGCTATATGTTAGCTGGTCCTGATGACTATTGTCAGCACCTTTATGATTCTCTGACTGAGGCGAATCTTCATGTTGGTAATATGTTTGTTGGGGTAGCACGAGCCGCTTATGAGCATGCACTAGAATATGCCCATCAACGTAAACAAGGTGGTGTGCCGATTCTGAACCACCAAAGTGTCCGTTCTCGCTTGTTTCATATGTTCCGCAAAGTAGAAATAAGCAGAGCTTTGCTTCGACGAACTGCCGAATTTAACGCTCTATCAGCACAGCCTGCGTTACAAGGTTCTATTGCCACGAAAATTACTGCGACCCAATATGCCTTTGAAGTGGCAAGTGATGCACTGCAAATTTTTGGTGGCAACGGCTTGACCAAAGAATATCCAATGGAAAAATTATTACGCGATGCGCGTGCAGGATTGATCGCTGATGGTTGTAATGAAATTCTTGCTATCAAAGGTGGCAGTTTGTTATTTAACCCCGAACTTATTTAAGGATTTAGACAATGAAGCAAAATGCGTACGTTGCTGGTATTGGTATGACCAAATTTGGCAAGCACATGGATCGCGGATTAAAGTCGCTTACTACTGAAGCAATATCTCAAGCAATAACAGACTCAGGACTTGAGGCTAAAGATATTGAAGCAGCATATATGGGTAATGCTGCTGCTGGGGTTATTGTAGGACAGGTTTGCGTACCAGGCCAAGTTGCACTTCGAGAAATAGGTATTAGTCATATTCCAGTGGTCAACATTGAAAATGCTTGTGCCTCTGCATCAACTGCATTTAATCAGGCCTGTACGATGATTACATCTGGTTTATATGATGTAGTACTGGCCTCTGGCGCTGAAAAATTATTCCATCAGGATAAGCTAAAAACCTTTTCTGTTTTTACTGGCGCGGTTGATGTAGAAAACTTGGCTGGTGTTGAACAGCAAATTATGCAACGTGCTAAAAATGTTGGCATGGAAATAGATATGGGTGATGCAGGTGCAAAACGATCTATTTTTATGGATATTTATGCTTCTATGGCACTTGAACATATGAGTAAATACGGCACTACCCAAGATCAGTTTGCCGCTGTATCAGCTAAAAACTCCTATCATGGTAGTTTAAACCCACGTGCTCAATATCGTGAACAGCTGACGCTACAACAAGTATTAGAGTCACCTGAGATTGTCTACCCACTAACTCTGCCAATGTGCTCACCAATTGGTGACGGTGCAGCGGCAGTAATTTTAGTTAGTGAAAAAAAAGCACGACAAATGTGCTTGGTTCAACCTGTCAAAGTAGTCAGTTCAGTACTTCGTAGCGGCTGGGATACAGAAAAAAATTCTGATGCAAGCATAGCTCAAGTCTGCGCCCAAGAAGCCTATAACGAAGCAGGGATTGGACCACACGATTTATCTTGTATCGAACTACATGATGCATCAGCCCCGTCGGAACTGATTTATTATGAACACTTAGGGCTATGTCCAGAAGGCGAAGGAGGTCGTTTTATCGACGAAGGACACAGTAAACTTGGCGGTAAAGTGCCAGTTAACACCTCTGGCGGCCTGTTACGCAAAGGTCACCCAATTGGTGCAACTGGGATAGCCCAAATAGTAGAACTGACCGAACAGTTACAAGGTCGAGCTCAGAACCGACAAGTTGAGGGGGCGCGGATCGCAATGGCTGAAAATGGTGGTGGTTATATCAATGGAGACGCTGCGGCACTGGTAGTTAGCATCTTAACTTTAGATTCTAAAAAAGGATAGAGTTAGCGCATGAAAAACAGAAACGAACTAATACTTGCCAACCTTATAGCCAATAAGGTTGAAACAACACCTGATCTGGAAGTGTTAACCTTTGTTCATATTGATAACGAAGGCAAAATTATCAGTGATAGCCGTAATTACCAACAGTTGTGGGATAATGCTCAACGCATTGCCGCAGGGATAACCGACCTAGGGCTAGAGCCTGGTCAAAGTTTTGCATTGTTAATGCAAAACCATCCAGAGTTTGTCGAAGCCATGATCGCAGCATCGATTACCGGAACGGTATTTGTGCCGATAGATCCCCGTATTCAAGGTCAAAAACTTAAATATATGCTCGAATTTTCGGAGTGTCGAGGGATAATTTGTGCTGATTATGCACTAGACAACTTCTATTCGATTAAGGAAAACTTACCTCAAATTGACTGGATTATTCAGTTAGATAGTGGGAATAAAATAGCAGATAATGATGAGGTTGTCAGCCTTAAGGCTATACTTAACAGGGTGGTAACAGAATTACCGATTTTATCCACCGACCCCGATGACCCGATGCAGATGATCTATACGTCAGGCACCACAGGTGATCCTAAGGCTATTTTATCGCCGCACAGCCGATTTGGTGAAATTATTAAGCTTGGTGCCTTCTTAGGATTTAAACAAGACGACCGTCCTTATACTGGGCTATCATTAACTCATGCCAATGCCCAATTAATTACCTTGGGTTGCTCGTTAAAAATGGGGCTACGGGCAGTGATAAGTCGTAAGTTCACCAAGAGCAAGCTATGGGATATTACTCGAAAATTTGGTTGTACAGTATTTAATTTACTAGGTGGCATGACCACTGCTATTTATAGCGAAGTTAATAAACCAAACGATGGTGATAATCCAGTTCGTTATGTGCTAAGCGCAGGCATGCCCAAGGCAATATGGAATGATTTTAAACAACGCTTCAAAGTCGAAATTTGTGAATTTTATGGTGCTGCTGAAGGTGGTTTAACCATAAATCATATGGATAAGGGACCAGTTGGTAGTATAGGTATTACACCGCCGACTCTCAACGTTTTCATTATAGACCAAAACGACAATGAATGTCCGCATGGTACTGCTGGGGAAATTATATTCAGTAATAGCGATGGCAGTGCTCCTAGTGTTACTTACTATAAAAATGAGAAAGCAACTGCTCAAAAGGTCCGTGGCGGCTGGCTACGGATGGGGGACGTTGGGCACATAGATGAAAATGGTTGGTTGTTTTTCCATTACCGAAAAGGAGGAGGTCTGAGACGTAATGGTGACTTTGTTAACCCAGATTCGATCGAAAAAATTATTGCTGAGCATCCACAAGTTAATGATGTTTATGTCTATGGTATTAATGCTGAATCGGGAGCTCCTGGCGAAAAAGATATTGTCGCAGCTGTTGTTGCGTCCTCCCTTAAATACTTTGATCCAGTATCATTATTTACTGCCTGTAAATCAAAATTAGAAGCAAACTCTGTTCCTTCTTACATTCAACTCGTTGATGAAATTCCAAAAACAGCATCTGAAAAACCACAAGAGAGATTCTTGAAAGAACTTTTTGATACACAGTCAGAGCGAGTTTTTGGTCAGTAACCTTATTATTAAAACGCAAACTAAAGGACAAACTTATGAAAGAACGTAAAATATTAATCTACGGTGCAAATGGTTATACGGGTAAGCTAATTAGTGAATCATTGGCACAGCGTAATCTTCCATTTTATATGGTAGGTCGAAACCTTGAAAAACTAAAAAAGGCAAAACAAGTTGTTGAACATCGTCATGGCTCCTCTATTGATGCGGAATTAGTAGTTGCTAATAACAGTCCAGAAGAACTAAATTCTATATTTGCTAAGGTTGATATTGTGATTAATGTTTCTGGACCTTTCATGCAAATTGGCTGGCCGATTGTTGAAGCAGCACTTGAGCATAGCTGTCATTATATAGATACAACCGGAGAGCAAGACTGGACTATTGCTATTCAAAAAAAGTATGGTGAAGCATTTGCCGCAAAAGGCTTATTGTTAAGTCCAGCTAACTCATACATGTGGTGTGCTGGCGCTCTTGCAGCTGAGATCGTACTGGAAACACCAGGTATTGACAGCCTTGAATTGAGTTATCAAATTGATAATGCGCTACCATCAGAGGCCTCGACTAAGTCTTTTTTACGAATGCAAGGTAACCCAGACAGTCAGTATTACCTCGAACAGAGTGAATACAAATCTTGGCCAAATGATAAAGTATACACAGTTACCGTTCCACACCGAATGCAACCTTATCTCGCACTACCATGGGGCGGTGCATGTGAACCTGTGTGGTTCAAGATGGATTCGCGAGTGAAAAACTGTAAGGTACTTACTGCATTTGGTGACGATATAGTCAATGCCGTTATGGATGTTATTAATAGTTTCAGCCAAAAAGCAGTTGGCATGACTCAAGAGCAAAAAGAGGCGCTAACCAATGAACTTGGAGAGCAAATGACTAGTACGGAACCAGAAAAAGACTCTTTTGATGACAACCGTTCAGTAATTACTTGTCACGGTCAGGGTCAACAAGTGACTAAAAGTTTTGTACTTAGTGTAGCTGCTCCTTATACATTCACGGGTGAAATATGTGCCGAGGCAGCCGAACGTATTCTAAATGGCAAGCTAAAAGAAGTAGGATTCCAATCTAGTGCTAAAGCCTTTGGTCATCGTGAACTATTAGATGTTTTTCATAAACATGGTTTCGTTAACTCACCGGAATAGTTTTTATTATTTAAGGGGTATTATCATAAACAATTTATGAACATTTTAACTACTGTCTACAGAAAGTTTATGATACGCACTGGTATTTATTCGTGCACTTACAAGCACAAAAAACCATTTAGGAAAAAAATAATGAATAATTTGTTTAGTCTTAAAGGAAAGATTGCTTTGATTACCGGAGCAGCATCTGGTATCGGTGCAAAATGCGTTGAAATGATGGCTAAATCTGGCGCTAGCGTTATGGTTACAGATATTGATGAACAATTAGGGGTTAAAACAGTAAACCAATTAAAAGAACAAGGGTTTAATATCGACTTTTGCCGACATGATGTAGGAAGCCAAACAGACTGGGATAGAGCTATTTTTGCCACCTTAGAAAAATTTCACGGCCTTGACATTTTAGTCAATAATGCAGGTATATATATTGGTGGTACTTTGATTGAAAATAACTTAGAGCAACTACAAAGATTAAATAAAATCAATGTTGAGTCTTTATTTCTTGGAATGAAAAGCGCTGTAAATGTAATGAAACCTGGCGGAGATGCAGGCCACGGTGGCTCTATTATTAACTTATCATCAGTTGCGGGTCTTATAGGCGTTCCTGGACACTCCGCCTATGGTGCAACCAAAGGAGCTGCACGGCTATACAGTAAACATGCAGCCGTTGAATTTGCAACACTTGGCTATGGTGTACGGGTTAACTCAGTGCACCCAGGTCTTATTGACACAGCTATGGGAGAACAAGTATTCCAAGATTTTGTTAATATAGGCTTGGCTGCTACGACTGAAGATGCTAAGAATATAATTCAATCTATGACACCACTTAAACGTTTAGGCACCAGTGAAGATATTGCCGCTATGGTCACCTTTCTAGCGTCCGATGCTGCCAGCTATATTACTGGAGCTGAATTTGTTATTGATGGTGGAATGACCGCCGCTTAAAAGCGGTATAAATACAACTTAATCAGGATAAATTTAATCTGTATACCTTGGTGAACATTGAAAAATATGAAAAAACAATTAACGGTGAATCAATCATCGATTTATTTAAGAAAGTAAGGGCTTTTTACCCGACGAAAGGGGTTATAAAACTCATTCTTGATGACGCTGGTTATCATCGTTCAGTCGAGGTTGAAAAAGCAGTAGAAAAAGAAAATATAAAATTGCGCTACATACTGCAATACAGCCCCAATTTAAACCCAATAGGGAGGTTTTGGAAAGTGATGAATGAACATGCAAGAAATGGAAAGTATTTTGCTACGACGAAAGAATTTCGCCAGAGTATAGATGATTTTTTTAAGACACTTCCAAGCATAGCGAATACATTAGATAGTTGGATTAATGGCAGCTTTCAAACACTGACGCTTGCATTTTGAGGTATGATGGGTATATAACAAAATAGCTTTCTACTTGTGTAGACAATTGACCTATTAAGAAGTTAGCAAAAACAATAAATAAGAATAATTATAGCCAATGAATTTTAAAAAATCTTACATATTAGAAAGCAAGATATCACCTCCTACTCCTTGGGGAACAAATTTGCTTGAGCGAAAACGCTTAATTGAACTGTATCAACAAAACAGCAACAAAAAACTTATTCTTTTAATCGCTTCTGCTGGTTATGGTAAATCAACGCTGATGTCTCAATGGAATCAAACTCTACAGCACCAAAATATCAGCTCTGCTTGGCTCTCACTTGATGAAGATGATAACGACCCCGGACAACTCTTTAATTACTTATATTACTTATTAACTCATAATAAAAGTGAACACCATCCATTTAAAGATTTACAAAAAATCACCAGCACTCACGCCTTAATCCTAGCTAAACTGTTCACAGAAAAATCATCTCCTTGCATTTTGTTTATTGACGAATTAGAGGTAATAAAAAATCCAGACGCTTTACTTTTATTAACTAAGCTACAGCAGAACATACCTCAAGGTAAACAGTTAGTTATTGCATCACGTAATAAAACTGATTGGGCATTAACAAAGCTAAAATTAAATAATGAAATATTAGAGCTTAGTGATCAAGAATTAAAATTTAACACTACAGAAGTAACCCAACTTGGAGGGTTAAAATTAACTGTATCATTTAGTGAGTCCATAGCAACCAAGCTTATTGAAAAAACCGAAGGTTGGATTGCAGGAATTCGCTTGGCAATGCTTTGTTTCTCTGGTGTTGAAGATAGGTATAGCTGGGTTGAAAATATTACTGGCGAGAACGATGAAATCTCCAACTTTTTAGCGGAAGAAGTATTTCGACACCTAGGGACAGAGCAACAACTATTCTTGTTAAAAACCTCCATTTTAAACCGCTGTAATGCCCTATCATGTGAAGCCCTAACCAACGAACCTGGGGCTCAGACACAGCTTGAAAGTTTTTGCAAAAAAGGATTGTTTTTGCAGCCTTTGGATAATCGTCGTAATTGGTTTAGGTTTCACAAATTATTCCGTCAATTTTTACTAAAAAAACTTGAACAGTTGATTCCGCAAAAAATAGTGAAATTACATCAACAAGCCGCCCTTTGGTTTGATGAAAAAAACTATCACTTCGAAACAATACACCATGCTTTATCAGCTAATAATCCAGTGTTAGCAGCTGAAGTTTTAGAGCAATACAGCCAACAATTGGTTAGTCTTGGACAGCATACAACTTTAACAGGTCTGGCAGTTAAAATCTCCAAACAACACATCATTGAATCCCCGATACTTCTAGCCAACCTATGTTCATCTCACATTTATCTTCACCAAAACGAATCCGCCCACGACATACTGCAACAGCTTAGGACTATTACAGAGTCAAAGTACTGCAGCCAGAAGCTTATTTTCAAACTTGCCATGCTTGAGTCTTTATTTTTGGTGGTCAAAGATAATATGCCTCAAGCCGCTGTGATGGCAGAGCAAAACCTACCCAATATACCTGAGCAGAGTTATTTTGAGCGCGGTGTTCTGTCTAACATTATCAGCTATGCCAAAATGGGTTTTAATCAATTTGAAGTTTCACATCAATATCAAATGACGGCACGTGCGGCTCATCTAAAATATGGGAGTTATTTCGGTCTTGCTTACGCCGATATGATGGGCGCAATGCAAGCTAAGTTACAAGGTAATTTACTTCAGGCAAAACAACGATTTCATGATATAGGTTTAGGCGATAATTACCGGCGATACGATGATCCACAAGCGGCTTGCGATATTGCGAAATCAGTGACCAATGGTTTTGAAGTTGAAGTATTGTATGAGTTAAACCAACTCGATCAAGCCCAAGAATTACTCGATAAGTACTTTTCAAATGCAACAAACATCACAGTACCAGAAATGGCAATTTCCGCTTATCTAACCCAAGCTAGAATCGCCTTTTCAAAGGGACATTTTCACCAGGCTTATAGTGTGCTGGAAGATGGCGAGGTCGCCGCCTTAAGCTGGCCTCTACCAAGAATGGTCAATAAAATTCGATGGGAGCGAGTACGGTTTGCACTATATAAAGGCGAGATTGATTCAGCCATTGCGCTCACCAAAAACACAGGTATTTACGACGTAATAGTAACACCTGATGGCTATCTAAGTCCGGCGGAAAATACTAATTCACTAGATATTCATACGTTACGATTAACAATTTATACTGGCGATGTTAATAACGCCATTAGCCAATTCCCCTCTTTGATCGCCCAAGCGAAATACAGGCCATGCCGCCTGCTCATCTTATTAAACCTTAATGCTCTCGCTCACTATAAAGCTGGACAGCATCAAAAAAGTTTAGAAATACTGAGTGAAGCCATTGAACTTGCAAGTAAAATGGGCGCCATACGTAGCATTTTAGATGAAGGAAATGAAGTTATTGCTTTACTCTCTGCTCTTTATCAACAATGGTTAAACAACCCTACGGTTGCAAATAGAAAGCGTAAAGATTATTGCCAGTTATTACTTGAAGCCGCGGGTGTCAATGTTTGCACAAAACCAAAAAATCAGGTCCTTAATGACGAACTTTCAGAACGTGAGCTTGAAATAATTACCTTAGTAAGGGAAGGGTTTAAAAATGATCAGATTGCCAAGAAACTGTTTCTATCTGTCAATACTGTAAAATGGCATCTACGCAGAGGCTATGAAAAACTAGGTGTAAGCTCAAGGACAGAAGCCTTAGCCGAAGTCCGGCGACTGGGATTAATTTAATAGTTTGATGATAAAATATCAACTCACTGTATTAAACACCCAAGCAAAAGTAAGCTGGCGGTTGATTTAAATGCAATATTAAACAGCACGTACATAAGCTAGAATAAGCCATTACAGTGTAGCAGTTTTAGGTGAAATTAATTATCAAACCCCATAAGGCTTTAGGGCAAACGAGTCTAAATTATACAGTTGTTAACCCAACAGTGAGCACTTTCATCATATAATCATCATCCCATCCAGCTTTAAGGCGTTTATTCTTCACGCCTAAGCGTATACTTT
>MAAC01014830.1_pt1 | contig 18906 bp, 15 predicted proteins | sample 1115981 | NCBI WGS metagenome assembly MAAC01 (sample SAMN04961126, study PRJNA320927) | seawater metagenome | isolation source: sample BD02T64 sea water enriched with oil for 64 days | place: USA:Gulf of Mexico | collected 2013-07-27
TAAAATATCAGCAAGTTAATTTCCCTTAAAAATAAAAGGCTTCACATGGCTCAGCCGTTACCCGATAAATTCATCATGTCGATGAACCGCGTTTCAAAAGTAGTTCCACCAAAACGCACTATTTTAAAAGACATTTCACTTTCTTTTTTCCCCGGCGCCAAAATTGGGGTTTTAGGTTTAAATGGCTCTGGTAAGTCAACGCTACTGCGTATTATGGCCGGCGTTGATAAAGAGTTCGAAGGTGAAGCCAATGCCTTAGCAGGGACTAAAATTGGTTATTTGCCACAAGAACCACAACTTGATGAAGAAAAAACCGTCCGTGAAGTGGTTGAAGATGCGGTCTCGGAAGTGAAAAATGCCATGGCACGCCTCGACCAAGTGTATAACGAATATGCTGAAGAAGGTGCTGATTTTGATGCACTCGCTAAAGAACAAGGTGAATTAGAAGACATTATCAATAGCCAAGATGGTCATAATATTGAAAATGTTTTAGAGCGAGCAGCCGATGCTTTGCGCTTACCGCCTTGGGATCAAAAAATTGCTATTTTAAGTGGTGGTGAACGTCGCCGGGTCGCGTTATGTCATTTGTTATTACAAAAACCAGATATGCTGCTTCTTGATGAACCAACCAACCATTTAGATGCTGAGTCTGTCGCATGGTTAGAACGTTTCTTACACGACTATCCAGGCACGGTTGTTGCCATTACCCATGATAGATACTTCTTAGACAATGTCGCGGGCTGGATCTTAGAACTTGACCGTGGTTATGGTATTCCATGGGAAGGTAACTATTCATCATGGCTTGAACAGAAAGATGCGCGTCTTCAGCAAGAAAGTAAATCGGAAAGTGCCTTACAAAAAACCATCAAGCAAGAACTTGAATGGGTTCGCTCTAATCCTAAGGCTCGACAATCAAAAAGCAAAGCCCGGATGTCTCGCTTTGAAGAGCTTAATAATCAAGACCATCAAAAACGTAATGAAACCAATGAACTGTATATTCCACCGGGACCACGTTTAGGTGACAAAATATTAGAAGTAACTAATTTAACAAAATCTTATGGCGACCGAGTATTAATAGACGATTTAAGCTTTAGCATTCCTAAAGGTGCAATTGTTGGCATAATTGGCGCAAACGGCGCGGGTAAGTCAACGTTATTCAAAATGCTCTCAGGTGCTGAAGAACCTAATGGTGGTACTGTAGATTTAGGTGACACGGTGAAGTTAGCCAGTGTTGACCAATTCCGTGATGACATGGGCGAAGAGAATACGGTTTATCAAGAAATTTCTGAAGGCAATGATATTATTGAAATTGGTACCTATCAAATTCCAAGCCGCGCTTATTGTTCTCGCTTTAACTTTAAAGGTAACGATCAGCAAAAATTTATCAAAGACTTATCCGGTGGTGAACGAAATCGTGTGCATCTAGCTAAACTAGTTAAAACGGGCGGTAATTTATTACTGCTTGATGAACCCACCAACGACTTAGATGTTGAAACCCTACGGGCATTAGAAGAAGCCATTTTAGAATTTCCAGGCTGTGCCATGGTTATTTCGCATGACCGTTGGTTTTTAGATCGTATCGCTACTCATATTTTAGATTACCGAGATGAAGGACAAGTGAACTTCTTTGAGGGGAATTTCACCGAATATAATGATTGGTTGAAGAAAACATTAGGCCCAGCGGCACTAGAGCCTCATCGTATTAAATACAAAAAAATTGGCTAAGCATAATATTTGATATTTTAGTTAAGTTACTAGTAAGTAAAGAAAAATAAAAAGCACCTAAAAATATTTTAGGTGCTTTTTTTTAAAATAAGGCTATGCTAAAGATATCTATTCAACAATAAAACTTAAGCTTACATGGAAAATAGACGACAATTCACCCGCATTTTATTTTCAATTGATGCTCAGTTGGAAGTAGAAGAACAAAGTTACTCGGTTAATATTCATGATATTTCTTTAAATGGAGCGTTAGTCAGTGCCCCTAAAACTGCTGAGGATATCAAACATAAGCTTGGTATTTTAAACTTCACTCTCGCTGGCAGTGAAACCCAAGTGCAAATGCATATTGCCATAGTTCATGTAGAAGAAGACGAAATTGGGCTGCAATGTAACGCCATAGATATTGATAGCGTTACCCATTTACGTCGATTAGTTGAATTGAATTTAGGTGATGACAGCCAATTAAATAAAGAACTCTCCCAACTAAATCGAGACTATTAAATTTCTCGATTATATTATTATCCCACATTTTAAAAGGACGATATATGAAGCATCTCGTGATTTCTTTTATCAGCCCAGATCGTTTAGGTCTTGTTGATACCCTTTCCAGTCTGGTAAAACAGCATCAAGGTAATTGGCAAACCAGTAGCTTGCATCACCTCTCAGGTTTTTTTGCTGGGGTGATTGAAGTTTCCATTACCGCAGAACAAAGTGCAGATCTGATAGATAAATTGCAAAGTATCACAGATTTTAAATGTCATATTGAAACCGCAAGTGCAAACGTAAAAAACACCAGCGACAGTGCCGATATTATTTTAGAGCTCACTGCTAATGATCGCGAAGGCATCGTTCAAGAAATATCATCCATCATTAATAATAAGGGTGGTAACTTGCTAAAACTCGTCAGTTCACATGAAAGTGCCCCTTATTCAGGGCAAGAGTTATTCAAAGCAAAAGCAACTATATCAATCGCGGACGATAGTTTAGACGTATTAATCGATGCTCTAGAAAACCTTGCGGACGATCTTATGGTAGATATCTCCCGCGAGTAGTAATTAAAAGTTAAAGTTACCCTTTGTTAAGGTGAATAGCTCAAGGTAACTTCTGTTTTATCTTATACCAGTTTCATTAGGTTTGTGATCTTGTTGTGCGAAGAAAAAATAAATCAAGACAAGGCGCTCGATTGACCAATAGCTGGCTATTGGGATTGAGAGCAACGCCGACTTGGAGTATTTATACCAGCACAAGTGAGCAATAATTTAATGAAATTGGTATCAGTCTTCACCGCTAACAAAATCTGAACTGATATGCTATTTGATAAAGAACTCAGTTGGTTATCATTTAACGAAAGGGTTTTGCAAGAAGCTGCTGATACTACTGTGCCAATCATTGAGCGTATTCGCTTTCTGGGTATCTACTCTTTCAATCTTGATGAATTTTTTCGAGTACGTGTTGCAGGTATTCGCCGACATGCTCTAGTCGAATTAGCTCACGACAATAACAAAAGTAAATGGCAAACCTTACAACACAACATCACTGAAAAAGTCCATATACTCACCCAAGATTTCACTAAAATCTCCAGCCAAGTTTTCCATCATTTGGCACAAGATAATGTGGTGATCATTTTTAATGACGATAACAACTTTGCTTTCAAAGAACAGCTCAATCACACGCAATTAACATGGCTTGAGCAATATTTCGATAATCGTATTATTCGCCATATCACTCCAATAATCATCCATTCAAAAACGCAATTAGCGAGTTGTATTGATGACGATGGCATCTATTTTCTTGCGGCATTACATCACAATGACAAGTTAAGCTTTGCTTTGGTTGAAATTCCTCGTGAAGACCTTCAGCGGTTTATCGTGTTGCCGCCAACAAGCAATGATAAAACACATTATATTGTTATGCTCGATGATGTAGTGCATTACTTTATCGAAAAACTATTTCGTGGCGTATTAGCATTTGATTTCATTGAAGCCTACTCAATGAAACTGACAAGAGATGCCGAATACAACTTAACCGATGATCTTGATGAGAGTTTGCTCGATCAAATGTCGAAAGGACTGAAACAACGTTTAAAAGCCGATATGGTCCGTTTAGTTTATGATCAGCATATGCCAAAGTACATGCTGACATATTTACGAAAATCGCTGAAAATTAAAGATCTTGATGCCTTAACTCCAGGGGTGCGTTATCGACATTTTAAAGATTTCATGCATTTTCCTAATTTAGGTAATTCTTCATTAACTTACCCACAAATAAGCGCATTAGACGCTACACGCTTTACGGCTTTTTCCTCAACATTTTCAGCCATCAGTCAAAACGATATTTTGTTGTATTATCCCTACCATAAATTTCGGCATTTCACTGAATTTATCCGTCAAGCCTCCTATGACCCATTAGTACGACAGATAAAAATAAATATTTACCGTATTGCAAAACATTCGCGGATCATTCAATCATTAATTGAAGCCGTTAAGAATGGTAAAAAAGTAACCGTTGTCGTTGAATTACGCGCCCGTTTTGACGAACAAGCGAATATTGACTGGGCTAAGCTTATGAAGGATTCTGGAATTGAAGTGGAATTTGGCATTGAGACCTTAAAAATTCATTCTAAGTTATGCTTAATCACTCGATTAGAGGAAGATAAAATTGTCCGGTACGCCCATATTGGCACAGGAAATTTTCATGAAAATAACGCACGAATTTATACTGACTTTGCTTTATTCACTAAGCATAAAGACATTTGCCAAGAAGTCGATAATGTTTTTTCCTTTATCTCACACAGCTACAAACGTTTCAGGTTTAATCACCTGATTGTTTCACCACTAAATACCCGCCGTCGTTTATATCAATTAATTGATAATGAAATTCAAATAGCTGAGCAACAAGTTAAAGCAGATGCCGAAATAATCCTTAAATTAAACAACCTAGTAGACAGTGGCTTAATTAATAAGCTCTATATGGCGAGTCAATCGGGGGTAAAAATAAAGCTTATTATTCGTGGCATGTGCTCGTTAATGCCTGGTATAAAAAACCTCAGTGAAAATATCAATGTGATCTCAATTGTTGACCGTTTTTTAGAGCACCCCAGAGTGATGCTATTTAAGAACCAAGGTGAACCCTTGGTTTTTATCACTTCGGGGGATTGGATGGAACGAAATATTGATCACCGAGTAGAAGTCGCTTGCCCTATTTACGATGAAACCTTAAAGAAACAGTTAATTGATATTTTGCATATTCAACTTGAGGATAATGTGAAGGCAAGAGTGATTAATCAAAGCCAAGACAATCGTTATGTACAACAAGGAAAGAAAAATCGCTTGCGGGCGCAAACAGAGATATATCACTACTTAACGGCACAAGAAAAACTCAATTCAAATCCTCAGAGCCAGTGATGAAAAATTCAAGTCAACAGATCAACGAATCACAAGAATATTTGGCCGCTTTAGATATTGGATCTAACAGTTTCCATTTTGTTTTAGCACGTAAATTAGGGGATCACTTACAGGTTGTTCACACCGAAAAATATCGAGTGCAATTAGCGCAAGGGTTGAATAGTGAAAGTATTCTCGATCAAAGCGCAATTGAAAGGGGATTATCCATTTTAGCGCATCTCGCCACTACCACTCGCCACATTCACCCGGAAAATTTTCGTGCGGTGGCAACTTTCACCTTACGAAAAGCGAAAAATGTAGCAACTTTTTTAACGGCAGCCAAAAAAGTATTTCCATTCGAAATTGAAATAATTTCCGGTCATGAAGAAGCACGGCTTATCTATCAAGGTGTCGCTCATCATAGAGAAAATAATGAACAACAACTCATTATTGATATTGGTGGTGGTAGTACTGAATGTATTATTGGCGAGCGAGAAAACACCCTCGCCCTGGAAAGTTTGAATATCGGTTGTGTCAGCTATCAGCAAAGATTTTTTCCTACCGGAGAAATAACATCAACAGCCTTTAAAGACGCAATACACAGCGCAAAACATCAAATAGATACGATGAGTAAGCGTTTTAAAACAATTGGTTGGCAACAAGTTATTGGTACTTCAGGAACCATTAAAACGATAACTAAAATCATTAATTTTGATAACAACATTAAAAAAGCGGTGACTTTAACAGAGCTCATTGCACTAAAGAAACGTTTGCTGCAATTTAAGCATCAGCAATATATTAAAATAGCAGGATTAAAAGAAAATAGACAAACAGTAATTTGCTCAGGTGTGGCAATATTAATCGCGCTATTGGAATGTTTAGAAATACGTCAAATCAGTTTTTGTAAATACGCTTTACGTGAAGGAGTACTATTTGAGCAACTAGCGAACTCACCTCGTAATAACGTCAGAGCAAACACCATTAACGGTTTTGTTGAGCGATTTAATATTGATAAACAACACGCCAAAAGTGTATCAGACTTAGCAGATAAAATTTTTAACGCTGTAAAAGCCACCTGGCAACTAACGGATGCCATTTATTCAGAACTTCTGCATGCTGCCATTTCCTTACATGAAATAGGCATGAACATTAATGCTTCTGGCTACCAAAAACACGGGCAATATATTTTAGAACAAACCGACCTTGCTGGCTTTAATCAAGAACAACAAAAAGCATTGGCGTGGTTGGTGGGAAATCAACGTAATAAAATTTCCCCCCTAATAGCAAAGCAATGGCATTTGCTGGCTAAAAGTAAATTAGAGAAACTCTGTTTTATTATTCGCCTCAGTGTATTGCTTAACCAGCAACGCCACGGAGATGAACATGGTATTATTGCTATAGACAACGAGAAAAACACCTTAATAATAACGTTAAATACTCAATGGTTATTAGCCCGTCCCATCATTGATACCGAGTTATTTTATGAACAAAAAATGGTAAAAAAATTAGCCTGTCGCTTAAAAATACAGACGACTGATGTCAATTAATTAAGCTTAGCTATGCCTTTTTTATTGAAGATGATGCTAAACTCACTGCCCTCTCCTAACGTAGAGTTGATCACTAGTTCGCCATGATGATGAGCCAGCACATGTTTAACTATTGCCAAACCTAAGCCAAAACCACCAGTATCTCTAGATCGTGATTTATCAACCCGAAAAAAGCGCTCGGTAATGCGGTTAACATGCTCAGGTAAAATACCTGCACCGTCATCTTTCACTGAAAATTTTGCCTTATTGCCAACCATCTGCCACGAGATATTAATATTTCCACCTGCCTCGGTATATGAAATAGCATTAGAAATAAGGTTAGAACAGGCGCTTTTAAGTTCGTTTTCGATGCCATAAATACCAATAGATGGATTTATTTGCGCCGTGATTTTGTGTTGTTTACCTTTATTTAACCAAACACTGTCGTCAACCAAGCCATTAATTAATTCAGACATATCAACGTTTTGCTTATCTTCATCGGCGATATTAATTTCCACACGCGACAACTCTAAAAGCTTTTCTACTAATCGAGTCATCCTAGTCACTTGTGTTTCCATAGTGCCAAAAACTTTTTGCCAATATGGGTCGAGTGCATGCTCTGTGGTTTGTACCATTTCAACATAACCTCGAACAACAGTAAGGGGAGTTTTTAACTCATGGGATACATTGGCGACAAAATCTCGACGCATTTTCTCAAGTTGATAAATTTTACTGACATCACGAGCCAAAAATAGCCGTTGATCACTACCATAATCCATCAGCCGCAACTCTAACATCACACCATCGTTTACCGGTGATTCAATAAGGCAGCTTGAGTCAAAGTTCGCTTCTTTAATAAATTTCACTAATTCAACGGCCGGTAGTAACTTTTCTATGTGCTGACCGGTATCTTCTTGTAAGTGTATGCCTAATAACCGTCTAGCCTTTTTATTGCCCCATTCAAGCGTGAAATCATTAGCTAAAACAAGCACCGCATCAGGTAAAGCTTCGGCACCATCCCTAAATTTTCGTAATTTATCATTAAGTAGTTTTTGCCTTTGTCGTTGCTTTTTTACTTGTTGATTTAAACGTTCAAAAGCCTTGCCCCACAGTCCTTTTGACTGAGGTGGGGAAAGATTTTTACTGTCTGACAACCAACTAATCAATTTCAATAAATGATGATAATGCCAAATCAAGATAGCGGCAGTGCTTGCCAGCAACATTAGTAAAGTTTGTCCAAAAAAATGACCAACCACAGCACTAAAAGCTAAGATGATAACTAACCTAACAGCAATATTAGTAACCGAAAAATAAGTAGACATTATTGGTTTCTTTTCCCAGAAAAACGATAACCCGCACCACGCACCGTTTGAATGTAATCTTCATGCCCTTGCCCAGCAATAGCTTTTCTTAAGCGCCTGATATGAACATCTACCGTACGCTCTTCGACATAAACATTAGTACCCCAGACATTATCTAATAACCGTTCTCTGCTATAGACACGTTCAATATGTGTCATAAAAAAGTGCAGTAAACGAAATTCTGTGGGTCCAAGTTCAATGGGGCAACCATTGATAGCGACACGATGAGAGACGGGATCAAGCTTGAGCCCTTGAAATTCGATTGTTTCTTCCAAAGCCGTCGGGGATGCTCGTCTAATGACTGCTTTAATGCGAGCTACCAGTTCTTTGGGTGAGAAAGGTTTAGTGACATAATCATCAACACCGACTTCAAAACCTTTGACTTTATCATCTTCATCCGCGCGTGCTGTCAGCATAATAATGGGGATTGCACGGGTATATTCATTTTGCTTTAATTGTTTTGCCAATTTTATGCCCGTACCACCCGGTAACATCCAATCTAATAAAATCAGATCGGGATAGGGTTCGACAATATTAGCTTTGGCTTGGTCAAAATTTTCCGCTTCAATCGCTTCGAAGCCATTTTGTTCCAAGACAAAAGTGATCATTTCTCTGATGGCTATTTCATCTTCAACAACCAAAATTTTTCTGCTCATTCACAACACCCTAAATAGTTACGTTGGATCAATCAAATGCCTATTGTGCAGATCATTTATGACATTTATATTACAAACACGCAATCGACAAATTTTTACATTAAAAGCATTAATTTTCAAAACCCATTCGCTCATCTATACTGTAAAAATGTAATGATTTTTGATAGCATTTTCAATACTATAAATAAAAAGCTTTCAACACTCAGTAAAATAGTTAAAAATAAATATTATGACTAAAATAAATAAGCACAATTAAATGAAAGTAACCAGCATCTCTCGCAAGCTTTTGACGCGTGTATTGTCTTTTTATTTCGTGCTAACGTTTCTAGTGACTTGTGTACAAATTGGTGCTGAATACATCAATACCAAAAGTCACATCAGCAGTGAATTACTGACCTTAGAAAAAACCTTTAGCAGCAGCTTAACAAGAGCAGTATGGGAGTTAAATACTCAACAAGCCATTGATATAGCAGAAGGTTTAGTTGCAATCCCGATGATTAAAGGCATCAAGGTAACCGACGAAAATAATCAAGTGATCACCCAGTTAGGCGAAGAAAGAGAGATAAGTATTCGCGAATCTACAGATCCTGAACTGCAGAGTTTCTTCAACATAAACTCATTCTCAGAAGGATTATTTGGTTATAGTTTTCCACTTATCTTTGAATTTTCAGGTCGAACAACCAAAGTGGGTACCGTAACGCTATTATCAAGTAACGAAGTTATTTTTGATCGCATAGAGGTTGGCATATATTTTCTAATTGGCAATGCTATGGTGAAAACCGCTGCATTAGTTTTTTTGTTTTCTATTGCATTTTCTCGCTTGTTAACTGAACCGTTAAATGAGCTCACCGATCAAATTAATCAATTTGATATGGATGATCCAGAAGCGTCAAAGATAGAGGTATTTTATTACGAAGAAAACGAATTAAGCATTCTGCAAAATGCCCATAATAACTTATTATCCGAATTAGCGAGGCACCAAGATGAACTCGCCTTGGCACAGCGTGAAATCATTGCTAGCAATAATATGCTTGACGATCACAACTTAATGTTAGAGCAAGAAGTAGCAAGAAAAACCTCGTCGTTAAGCACCACCATGTTAAAAATGGAAAAACAACAACGTGAATTACTTGTTCAACAAGAACAATTAAAAGCTGAAAATACTCGTCGAAGCCAAACTGAAAAAACCCTTATTAATACTAACCATGAACTTAAAAGCTCGATTAATGAACTTAACAAAGCGCAAGTGAGATTATTAGACGCTGAAAAAATGGCGATGCTAGGGACTTTATCGGCCGAAGTATCCCATGAAATAAATACACCAATAGGGGTAAGTATCACTTCGACCAGCTTTTTAGCGGATATTTTAACCAAACTCAACCAAGACATCGCAGATCAAAAGCTCAGTAAACGTAACTTAGATGAATTTATTCAAAATGCCAATCAAAGTGTCGAGTTGCTAATGAATAACCTTAACCGTGCTTCTGACCTTATTACAAGTTATAAACAAGTGGCAGTAGATCAAACTAGCGATAAAATTAGAGCGATCAATATGGGCAAATATATTGACGAAATTATCCACTCTTTACATCCTCGACTGAAGAAAACGACTCACTCTGTAAGTATTGATTGTGAAGACAACATTGATATTTTTTGTCATGCTGGCGCTATCTCACAAATTTTTACCAATTTAATTCTTAATTCTATCATTCATGGTTTTGATGGCATTAACCGTGGAAAAATTCAAATAAAAATTGAACAAAATAAAAAAGAAGTTCGGATCACTTATCAAGACAATGGTGTTGGTATTGCAGAAAATAAATTACCTTTACTATTTGACCCTTTCTATACCACCAAAGAAACCACGGGTGGAACAGGACTAGGCACTCATATTATTCAAAACTTAGTTAACGATACACTTAATGGGACAATAACGGCCTTTAATGCAGAAGGTGGTGGATTATCTTATCTGATTGTCTTTAATGACATGAGATAGAAATTAAATTAAGATAGCTTCCTTTTTCACAAAGGCCTAATGATTGGCCGAAGGATAGCTTTAATGTGGTTTAAGAATCTCTATTTCTTTGCTTTTACTCGTCCATTTGAATGCTCGGAAGAGGACTTAGAAAAACACCTCAACGAACACTTGTTTACGCCATGTGGCTCAACAGAAATGTCACATTTTGGTTGGGTTAAAGCATTAGGTAAACATGGTCAAAGTATTGTTCATTCCGTAAATGGTAATCACCTACTTTGTGCTCGCAAAGAAGAAAAAATTCTACCCGCTCCTGTGATCAAAGATATGATTGAAGAAAAAGTAGCCTTACTCGAGGCAGAGCAATCTCGTGGCGCAACCAAAAAAGAGAGAGAACAATTTAAAGAAGATATTATTTTTGAATTATTACCTAGAGCATTTTCTCGCGTTACCGATACTCACGCCTATATCAATGCAGAACATAATATCATCGTAATTAATACGGGTAGTCGTAATAAAGCTGAAGACTTCTTAGCGTTGCTTAGAAAAGTATTAGGTACTTTACCGGTAACGAGTGTTTCCCCTGAGAAAGCCCCTGATGAGTTGATGACTGACTGGGTAACAGAAAATAGTTTGGGTGAGAAATTCCAACTAGGTCTTGAAGCTGAATTTCACGCGTTGGGCGATGATGGCGCGGTAGTAAGAGTTAAAAATCAAGAACTTGATTCTGATGAAATAAAAGCTCACTTAGACGCAGATAAGTTCGTCGTGAAACTCGCACTTGATTGGGATGATGCCTTATCTTGTATTTTATGTGATGATTTTGCGATAAAGCGGGTGAAATTTTTCGATGTTATCCATGAACAAAATGAAGACATTGATAAAGATGATATTGTCGCAAGGTTAGATGCTGACTTTGCCTTAATGGCAGGAGAAATCAATCGCTTCATTGATGATTTACTCGCTGAATTTTCAGTGAAAATGAGTGATTATTTAGACGCAGAATAAGACCAATCCGTATAAAGTTTATCTAACTTAGTCTTAGCTGAAGAAACCTTATAATGACTACTTAACTAGTCATTATAAGCTCTTAAATCGTCGGTATTGCTTTTAACTATGATTAAGTAAACATCGCTTTGACATCTGTAAACATCTCTTGGAATTCATCTGACTGCATAAAATCAATTTCGGGTAACAAGCCTTTACTAACATAACTTTTCAAAAGTACTTCTTTTGTCGACTCATTTTTAAAGATGTCATGGTAGATCGCACCCGCACGAATAAAGTCTAAATAATGTATGTCTGTTGGCAATAACGTTAAGTCACTCCAACGCTTCACAATTTCTGTAAAATCTTCTGAGAGTTCCCACGCGTATGTTATTTCCGCACCAACACTGCTGGCCAGTTTAATGATCGCTTGTTGTAAAAAAGTTGGATTGGCAAATACATCAGGATGGTTTTCAGCCTCAGTTAAAATGGGTAACACCCCTATACTATGAATCAATGCTGCTAAAGTGAGTGTATCTAACATCAGCGGTGAGTGTTTATGATCACGTAAATAGAAAGTCATCAAACTAATAGCAACCGAAGCAACATCAACCGTTTTAGCCCACGATTTTTTCAAGTACATCGAGACTATTTCATTTTCAGAGATAAACACTTGCTCAAGTGCCATGGCTGTGGCGATACTTTTGATTTGTCGCAGACCAATGCGAGTCACTGCTTGATTAACGGTTTCAACTTTGACACTACGTCCTAAAACAGCACTATTGGCTACCCTAAGTATGCCCATCGATAAGGCAGGATCATGAGCAATAATATCGCTCATTTTTGCAAGGCTTATATCTGGATCATCTGCCGCTTCCCTTACCTTCAAAGCAATTTCAGGTAGTGTAGGTAATACTAGGGCCTCTTGTTTTATTTTTTCTACCAAGATGGTATATAAAGCATTTTCCGTTCCCATGAAGAGCCTCTTTAATTATTGTTTCTCTTATAAAAATAGCACAATTTTTTGATAAAAATAGAAAATCATTACTGAAATTAGTTTTATTTTTTTTGAACAAATACCCTAATTTTCATTACAGATTATATATTTAAAAATAAGGTTTGTTTGTATGAGAAGTCTATTAACAGATTGAATAACTTCCCCACCTAAAAAGGCTTCTTTTTGCACATAATTAGGAGGGGGTACTCTCGGTTTTTATACCGAAATTGGCGCTTTAATGTGGGCATGTGACTGGTAGTTTTGTAATTCAAAGTCTTCAAAGGTAAAGTCAAAAATCGATTTAACTGCTGGATTTATTGTCATCGTTGGTAAAGGCAAAGGTTCACGAGATAATTGCTCTTGCACCTGCTCCATATGATTTAAATATAAATGAGCATCACCAAAAGTATGCACAAAGTCACCTAATTCCAAGTCACAAACTTGGGCAATCATCATGGTAAATAAAGCATAACTGGCGATATTAAACGGCACACCTAAGAAAATATCTGCACTGCGTTGATAAAGCTGGCAAGACAATTTACCTTCTAAAACATAAAATTGAAAAAGTGTATGGCACGGTGGCAACGCTTGTTTTCCTAAAGCCGCATTTTCTTGTGGAGCAATAGAGGTATCAGGCAATAGAGCAGGATTCCATGCGGTAATAATATGGCGACGAGAGTCTGGATTATTTTTTAGATCATCAATTAATTGTACCAATTGGTCGATAGTTTCACCGTTGCTCGATGGCCAATTCCGCCATTGCACACCATAAACAGGTCCTAATTCACCTTCTTCTGTCGCCCAAGCATCCCATATTTTCACACCATGTTCTTTCAAGTAAGCAATATTAGACTCACCTTTTATAAACCATAATAATTCATGAATAATTGATTTTAAGTGGCACTTTTTAGTGGTCACTAATGGAAAACCTTTAGATAAATCAAAGCGCATTTGGTGACCAAAAATACTTTTAGTTCCAGTACCGGTACGATCTGATTTTTCTACGCCGTTATCATTAACATGGCGCATTAAATCTAAATAAGCTTTCATTTTTATTCCTAATATTTAAAGGGGAGGCATCCTAGAAAAGAAATTATGCCGAATTTAATCGCTGAATACTATTGCTGTTTCTGCTATTTTTTTATTGTAGCAACATCTTTATCGCGACTAATATCAAGAAGCCGGCAAAAAAGCGTTTCAAATAACGAACCGGCAGTTTTTCCGCCATTTTAACGCCAAGCGGAGCAAAGAGTGAAGAGGTTGAAATAATACCTAATAACGCGGGTAAATAGATGTAACCTAAACACCAAGGGGGTAAGTTACCTTGATCTAAGCCGGTAATGATAAAGCCCAAAGCTCCAAAACAAGCTACCACAAAACCACAAACCGTCGCAGTACCTATTGCTTCTCGAATCGACATCGAATAATAAGTTAAGATAGGCACTAAAATAGCGCCACCGGCGATGCCCATAATGCTGGAAATACCGCCGACACCAAAACCAATCACTTTAATCACCCAGCTATTTGGTATCGGTTTGCTCTTTACCACTCGAATAGAAAGCAGCATATACGTCGCTAAAATAGCAACCGCAATAGCAAATATATTGGTTAAAAGTTCATTCGATAATGAATCAGCGCTATAAGCCCCTAGCAATGCGCCAAAAGCAATCATCACCATAAGTTGTTTTGCTATTGGCCAAGGAATATTACTATTTTTCTGATGAGCAAAACTCGCCGAAGCAGAGGTAAATACAATAGATGCTAATGAAGTTGCAATCGCTACCGTCATAATATGATCATTTTCGAAACCTAAACTAGGCAACATATAGATCAAAGCAGGCACAATAACTAAACCACCACCAATGCCCAACAACCCAGCTAAAAACCCAGCGATACAACCGAGTAAAGAACAAGTGAGTAATACCGTTAAAAACATAGTGAATTTCTCTTACATGCCAGCACGATTATAATGCGCATCACAACCTAATAAAAAGTAAGTTAGCAGGACCGTTAAAAACATAGTGAATTTCTCTTACATGCCAGCACGAATAAAGCCACCTAAACCAAGTAACTCTAATTGTTCGTTTAGGTAACTATGAACTTGTTTAGTATTTGAAAAGGTTAAGGCTTTATGCAACATTCTTTTTGCGTCATTAAAGTTCACACGCCTTATGACCCATTTAATGCGAGAAATATTATGTGGATTCATACTGAGTTTATCGTAGCCCATCGCCATCAATAAAAGTGCACCTGCTGGCTCACTGGCTAATTCTCCACACAAACTTAGTGGCACCTTATATTTATTAGATTCTTCTGCAATCATCGCCAGCGCTTTTAACACCGCGGGATGATATGAACTAAAAATATTAGCAACACGGGCATTATTTCGATCTACCGCCAGTAAATATTGAGTTAAATCGTTACTGCCAACAGAGAAAAAATCAACTTTACTGGCGAGCTCACCTAACTGAAAAATCACACTGGGCACTTCAATCATGATGCCTATTCTCGGCCGAACTAATGATTTTTGTTGCTCAGTTTCAAGCTCAGACGATAACTCATAATAGGCTTGATTAATTAACCGAATAGCGTCATCAACTTCATTAACACTCGCGATCATCGGCAACATGATCTCTAAGTTTTTACTATCAACGTTTGCTCTCATCATGGCTCGAACTTGCACCAAAAATATTTCTGGGTGATCTAGGGTAATTCTGATGCCACGCCAACCTAAAAAAGGATTATCTTCTTGAATAGGAAAATAAGGCAGTGATTTATCACCACCAACATCAAGTGTTCGCATGGTGACTGATTTCTCTGGAAATGCATGCAAAACTTGTTGGTATAACACGGTTTGTTCAAGCTCAGAAGGAAAACAGCTCTTACTCATAAAGGGAATTTCTGTGCGGTACAAACCTATCCCTGCTGCCCCTGAATTAACTGAATGATCAAAACCAGTACTTAATCCGGCATTAAGAAAGAGTTCAATTTTTTTACCATCGGGGGTTTCTGCGGCTAGCTGTTCGACTTGTTTTACTTTGTCAGCAAGCGCATCCTCTTCAATAATAAGATGCTCATACTCTCGAATAAGCGCATCATTGGGATCAACAAATAACTCTCCGCTATAACCATCGATAATACAAAGTTTTTTATCAAGTTTACCTAACGGAATACGTTCAATGCCCATGACTGCAGGTAAAGCGAGTGCTCTTGCTAATATGGCTGCATGAGAATTATTCGACCCTCGCAATGAAACAATACCTTTTAACCCTTGATGCTGATATTCAGCAACCATCGAAGCGGTAACATCGTCGGCAACAAGAATAAAGTTTTCAGGGGTGCTTTTTGCAACGGTATTTAACGCTTGTAAATTAAATAACAGACGGTTGCCGAGATCTTTAATATCTGAGGATCTTTCTCTGAGGTAAGGATCTTCTAAACTTTCAAACTGCACCACATAATTGTCAATAACCAGCTTCAAAGCACTTTCAGCACTCCAACTTTGAGCAATTTTCTCATTGATTTCACGGCCTAAATTAGCTTTATCAAGCAACTGTTTATACAGATCAAAAATATCTAAACTATTATCAACTATGATCGCTTCTAGCTTACTCGCCATGACATCATAATCATTGCGCGTCTTTATAACCGCTTGTTCAAACCTCGCTATTTGCTCACTAACATTGCCTATTTTAATAACGGCTATTGATGCTAAATCAGCATGAGGTTGCACCATCAACATAGGCGCTAATGCAATACCGGTAGAGCCTGCAACCCCTTGAATCGCCTTATTCCATTGATGATGGCCTTGTTTAAAGGCAATTAAACCACTGGCTTCCGCATTGGCCATAGATGTCGCTATTTGCGCAGCCAAGGTAACAATAAATGCTTCTTCATTTTCATTAAAAAAACGAGCACTTTCTTGTTGAATCGCAATCACCCCAAGCAACTTACGTTGGTGGATAATTGGCGTACCTAAAAAGGCATTAAAATTGTCTTCTTTTACTTCAGGGGCATGAACAAAATGAGGGTGCAATTTGGCATTGGCGATATTTAAAGGCTCTTCACGCTGAGCAACTAAACCGACAACACCTTCGGTAAAACCAACCGTTGTTTGTCCTAAAGAATCTTGAGCTAAACCATCTGATGACATCAATACCAAATGTTGATGTTGATGATCCGCTAAATAAATGGAACAACAATCCGTTTTCATAACCTGTTTGATTTGGCTAACAATACGATGCAGTGCACTATCTAGCTCAGTATTCTGGCTAAACTCAAGTACAATACGGCGCAAACTAGTTAACATACAATTCCTTATGTTCTAAGGTTATTAAAAAGATAATCTACAAATATTTAAATGGCTGAAAGAAAAATAGCCCACATTTTCCAAAGTGAGCTATTTAAAATACAAAAACACAATGATAATCAATTTCGTTTTTTGCGACGATCTGGACGCTGAAAAAGTAAACCCTGAGCAGAGAATTCTTTCATTACCTTGCGATAAACTTCACGTTTAAATGAAACAACTTGTCTAACGGGGTACCAATAACTTACCCAACGCCAATCATCAAATTCAGGGTGACCTGAATGAAGTAAATCAACCGCTGATTCTTTAGCAGTCAGTTTGAGCAAAAACCATTTTTGTTTTTGTCCAATACACAAAGGTTTACTTTCATGTCTGATTAAACGTTTTGGCAGTTTATACCTTAGCCAATGTTTAGTTGAAGCAATTATTTTAACATGTTCGGGCTTCAACCCTACTTCTTCGTGCAGTTCTCGATACATGGTTTGCTCTGGTGTTTCTCCTTCATCAACTCCCCCTTGAGGGTATTGCCAAGAATGCTGACCATAACGCCTTGCCCAAAAAACTTGTCCCTTGTCATTGATTATCACTATGCCGACGTTGGCTCGATAGCCTTCGGCATCTATCACAGGACTTCCTAGAAAATTTATTTATACCCTGATTCTTCCACAATCTGCGCTTGTGAGCAAACAAAAACTGCTTTCAATGCTTTTGATCCACATTTCAATTATTTGCCAATAATTATCTGGCGTTTTTTAATATGAAAATAGCACTTGCATACCTGTGACTGTCAAAAGATAATATCGACTCTATTACTCGTAATTTTGCCTTATGTCAGCCATACCAATCCCCAAAAATGAAGCTGAATTAATCCAAAGGGCGCAAGCTCTGGCAGGATTAAGCTTAGGCGAAATAGCCCAACAACTAAAAGTTAAAGTGCCGACAAATCTAAACAAAGAGAAAGGCTGGATAGGTTTGTTACTTGAGCAAGCCCTTGGCGCAAGTGCAGGCTCTAAACCTGTACCTGACTTTCCACATTTAGGCATCGAATTAAAATCAATCCCTATAGATAGAAGTGGCAAACCACTAGAAACCACGTTTGTCTGTGTCGCTCCTTTAATGGGGTTAGTTGGCGCAACTTGGCAAACAAGTCATATAAAAAACAAACTCGCGCGTGTTTTGTGGGTACCTGTGATTTCTGAACGCGATATTCCTATTGCCGAACGAATGGTCTGCACACCATTTATCTGGAGTCCATCGCCAAGTGAAGATCAGTTGTTATCACAAGACTGGCAAGAACTCACCGACATGATAGTGCTAGGTAATGTCGAAAACATTCACGGAAAACATGGTCAAGTACTACAACTTAGGCCTAAAGGTGCTAATAGTCAGGCAAGAACAAAAGCCTTTAACAAACACGGTCAACCTTTTATGACCTTGCCGCGTGGTTTTTATTTAAAAACCGCTTTTACTCGACAACTAATAGCCTCTTATTTACGTATTAATTAATTGGTTTAACACCCTGAACAATCCCACGTTATAAATTTGACACGGTAACTTTCTGTTCAACACTGACTGTTTGCCCGGCCTCAATGGTTTGCCATTGAGTATTGGCGGCCTCTAAACAGACATATTCATCTTCTCCTTCAGGATGAATATCATCCATACCTGCTGCTATTTCCACGCCAGGATTCCATAACACCCATTGCTGACAGTTCTTTGAGTTAATCACTACTTTTCGCTGCCATTTATCATCGATAATTTCTTGTTCTGTGGAACTGTAATAAATACGATCAATAGGGCCAACACAATTTACTAATTTATCTTTTTGGGCTTTGTTTTGAGTAATTTTGTCATCAAATAACGCCTCAGACAAATTGTTAACATGAGTATATTGAGGATGACTAACAGCAAAGTAACTGTGCAATGCACTGGAGTATTCTACTGACTTAGAGGATAAATTGGTCATTGACATTCGTTGAGTGAAAACATC
>MAAC01016517.1_pt1 | contig 18890 bp, 20 predicted proteins | sample 1115981 | NCBI WGS metagenome assembly MAAC01 (sample SAMN04961126, study PRJNA320927) | seawater metagenome | isolation source: sample BD02T64 sea water enriched with oil for 64 days | place: USA:Gulf of Mexico | collected 2013-07-27
ATATAAAAGTATTTTCGTCTATAACAATATGTGATTGATTTTATAGTTTATTATTCTGTAAAATAGTAAGATATTTGCCCAAATTATTAAAGCTTGAAAAAGAGATTATTTATTGTTTTTGTATTAGTGTCAATAGTTTCAAATTCCCAAACTGTTAGAAAGTATTCTAATGAGTTTATGAATATTGGTGTTGACGCTGCTGCATTTGGTATGGCTAATGCCGTAGTAGCTTCTACTGCTAATGTTAATTCAGGGTATTGGAACCCTGCAGGATTAGTTGCTTTAGAAGACAACCAACTTTCATTAATGCACTCCTCCTATTTTGCCAATATTGCAAATTATGATTATGTTGCTTTTGCAAAACCATTGGACGACAGAAGTGTCGTTGCCCTTTCTATGATTAGGTTTGGAGTTGATGACATTCTAAATACAACGCAGTTAATTGATGATGATGGCGAAATACACTATGATCGAATCAGTCTATTTTCTACTGCCGATTATGGTTTTACTTTTTCTTATGCTAGAAAATTACCTTTAGATGGTTTAAATTATGGAGTAAACCTAAAAGTGATTCGTCGTATTATTGGTGACTTTGCTTCTTCTTGGGGTTTTGGACTAGACCTAGGTATTCAGTTTAATAAAAACGACTGGCATTTTGGAGTCATGGTTCGAGATATTACCACCACTTTTAATGCTTGGGCAATAGATGAAGATAAATTTGCTGAAATTCAAGATGCAGTTGAAGGTCAAAATCAAGAATTACCGGAAAGTACAGAAATTACAATTCCAAAGTTACATTTGGGTATGGCTAGGCAATTTATATTTCACTATGATTATTCTTTACTAGCCGAAATAGATTTTAATTTCCGATTTGCAGAAACTAACGATATCATCTCCAACTCCTTTACAAGTATTACACCAGCACTAGGGCTTGAATTTGGTTTTATAGATATGGTTTTTGTTAGAGCTGGTGTTGGTAATTTTCAAAACGTCACCCAATTAGACGGTAGCGATTCCGTAGGTTTTCAACCAAATATTGGTGTTGGATTTAAGTACAAAGGAATTCAAGTAGATTATGCACTAACCGATATTGGTGACCAAAGTGCAGCTTTGTATTCTAATGTTTTTTCTGTTACCATAGACTGGAGTTTATTTAGATAAATAGACCCTTAAAGATTTTTTTTCTTATGAAAAAACTATTCCTAATATTAGTATTAGTTCTTACAAGCATTACTTTATATGCACAAAACATCACTCTTTCTGAAAGTGCTGAAATAAGTATTCTTACCATAGGTCCAGGACAACAATTATACGATAGCTTTGGCCATAGTGCTTATAGAGTTAAGGACCCTATGCAAAATATAGATGTTGTATATAACTACGGAACCTATGATTTTGACACTCCAAATTTTTACCTAAAGTTTGCGCAAGGAAAATTAATGTACCAACTAGCTTTTAATAATTACACCCCTTTTTATAATTATTATGTCAGACAGAACCGTTGGATAAAAGAACAAGTTTTAAATGTTAGTTCTTTGGAAAAACAAGTGATGTTCGACTTTCTTCTGAACAATGCAAAACCAGAAAATAAAGATTATAAATACGATTTCTTATTCGACAATTGCGCAACGAGAATCAGTGATGTAATGGTGAATGTACTCGGAGATAATTTAGTTTTTAGAGACGATCATATCACCGAAGAGTATACCTTTAGAGAATTAATTCAGAAAAATGTTTATTGGAATAGCTGGGGAAGTTTTGGAATGGATGTCGCAATTGGTGCCGTTGTAGATAGAAATGCCACCACTTGGCAATATCAATTTTTACCACAATATGTTTTTGAAGGTGCTGCAAATGCTAGTTTAACAAAAGGTAAAATATCTCATGATTTAGTAAAAAAAACAAATACTATTTATGAGAGCACTAAAAATGAAGTTAGTTCCAACTTCTTTTTAAGCCCATTATTTACTTTTGGTATCTTAGGATTATTAATCATAATAATTACGTATAAAGACTTTAAAAAAGGAACTAGAAGTCGTTATTTAGACGGAATATTGTTTTTTATAACAGGACTTATTGGAGTTCTTCTTTTATTACTTTGGGTAGCAACAGATCATTCTACTACAGCGATAAACTATAATTTATTATGGGCTTTTCCTTTGTCCTTACTTTTTGTTTTTGAAATTTCTAAGAAGAATCCGAAAAGTTGGATGAGAAAATATGTCTTTTTTCAAATTCTATTACTTGCTTTACTCTGTATACATTGGATTACAAGAGTACAGATATTTGCCTATGGATTAAGTCCAATACTACTTGCATTAGCAATTAGAGCAGTTTATTTACTGAAGTTTTTCAGCCTTCAAAACAAAAATTAGAAAGTATAATTATTTTATTTTAGGAAGCTTTAATGTCATTCCGTTTTCTAAAACCAAACCATCTACGTGCCCTGCCACACCATTTCCAGCAGTTTTAACATGAATATGCATTGGTATTAGAATGTGTGAAAATAGTCTGATGCGCATTAGAATAAAACCCTAACATTTCCACATTTCTATTATTCATAGAACCACGCATACCTACAGATTTATGTTTTTTATGAGAATGTATAGTATCGCCATCTCTCCAGTTAATCACATGCCAATCAAAACTATTAATAAGGCCTTCCAATAGAAATGGAAAAGGTTCATTTGTATTAATCCCTTTTTCATCAGCAACTTTCTCTATATAGCTTTCTAGATGTTCGTAGCTTTTAATATTCTTAGGAATTAAAATTGAATCCCATTCTTTTACAGAAGCATATACTAACAAGGAAGCCTTTTTAGTAAAAGTTTTATCAAACTTTAAAGAATTTCCTTCTACAGAAGTAATGAATGGTTCGCTATTAAAAATTTGAATCTCTCCTTTTAAATTTTCTAATGCTCCTAATGCATAAAAGTTAGGAATGTTTTTAAAATCATCAAGATCTACTTTTGCAGAAACATCTGCATCATGCATGAAATTCTTTAAAGCCCCATTATATCCAACTTTATTGGGTACTGAATTTTTATTAGAGGTTTGACAAGATAAAACAGTGCAACAAGCAAATAGAATCAATACGTATTTCATCAGGTATTATTTATACAAAAAACTCCCTTTCGGGAGTTTTTAAATTATTTTTTGCTTTTCTTTTTTTGCTCTTCAGCTTGTTCCATCATTTCAGACATTTTACGCTGGAACTTATTTTGCTTCTTAGGCTTTTTCTTATTTACTTGGATCTTCGCATGAATCTTATCTTCATCTATAATAAAGTTTTTTATCACTAACATAATACCAATGGTAATCAAGTTAGAAACAAAGTAATATAAAGATAATCCACTTGCATAATTATTAAAGAATACCAACATCATTAAAGGAGATAAATACATGATGAACTTCATATTAGGCATCCCCGGTTGTTGTTGCTGTTGCATTGTTTGACCAGTAGTCATCATCATATAAATAAAGATTGCGATAGATGCTAATATTGGAAATAAACTAACATGATCCCCATAAAATGGAATATAAAAAGGCAATTCGGCTATAGTATCAAAACTTGATAAATCGTCTGCCCATAAGAAGCTCTTTTGTCTTAAATCGAAAGCAGTTGGAAAAAATGTAAACAAGGCATAAAAGACCGGAATTTGCAATATAGCTGGCAAACATCCTTTTAATGGACTAGCTCCTGCGATATTTTGCAGTTTCATTGTCTCTTGTTGGATCTTCATTTTGTTCCCTTCAAACTTCTTCTTAATCTCATCCAGTTCCGGTTTTAATACCTTCAATTTCGCTTGAGACAAATACTGCTTATATTGAACAGGAGACATCGCTAACTTGATTAATATAGTAAGCATAATAATTGCAATTCCTGCAGGCAAAAAGCCACTTAGGAATCCAAATAATGGAATTACAATAAATTTATTGATCCATCCAAATAGTCCCCAACCTAAAGGCATTGCTTCATCAAGGTTTCGATCGTAAGATTTAAAAACTTTATAATCTGTAGGACCATAATACATATTCATATCATAGGATAGCCCACCAGATTTTGGCTCCAATAACATTTTAGCGCCATATCTTTTTGTGTACAGCGTATCAATTTCTTCATCTTTTACTAAATCTCTTGAACTTAATGCTACTTCTTTAAAAGCGGTATCGGTTAGTAACATAGAACTAAAGAAATGCTGACGGAAATTCATCCAGGTCACATTTTTTTCCAACTCATCATCGTCACTTGCAGGAGCTAACTTATCATGTTTTTCACCATTTTCATACTCATAGGTTAGACGTGAATATCTGTTTTCGTAGCTAATACTTTTAGCGTGACGATATCCCACAAAATTCCAATCTAAATAGATAGGTTGGGTGGTATTCATAACATTATCAAGACCCTGTGTTTTAATACTAAACCCAAGCATATAATCGTTAGGAAGTAATTCGTATCGATACTCTATATAATTATTTGAAGAAGTCTTCAACTTCATCGAAAGTACTTGGTTATTACCGTTATTAGATAAAGCAGGTTCAAAGAAAAGCTCCTGAGAATTTAAAGTTCTATTTTCTGAAGTAAACTGAAGATTTAAAGAAGAATTTCCGTCTTTTATTAAATAAACTTGCTCCCCTGAATATATGGTATGTTGCTTTAATTTTGCTTCAACTATATATCCACCTTTATTACTAATGGTAAGTTTTAAAACTTCATTTTCAATTACAGTTGTTGCATCTGTAGCCGAAGGCAATGTACCAGAGTAGGCAAAAGAACCCAATCTATTTTGTAATTTTTCCAAGCCTAATGAATCTCCTTGTGTTGCAACAGAAAGTTCTGTACTAGCTTCAGTAAGTGAGATGTCTTGATTGCTTTTTTCCTCTACTGAATTATTCTCTTCAGTAATTTTTTCAAGTTTTGCCTTTTCTGCATTTTCTGCATCAATTTCTTCTTGGGTTGGGGCATTTTGCCACATCATAAATAACAGGATTCCTCCTATTAGTAAAAATCCTATAATTGAATTGATATCAAATTTCTTTTCTTCCATATATAATTCCCACAAAAGTGGGTGATTTATTGCTCGATAAACGAGTTAATTTTATTATTAATAATATTCGAATGTTAATACAGTTATATCTCCATTTAAATTCGTTCTTGTTTCTTTTGTTGGATAATCATCACTATTATATTCAAATACTGAGTTATAAGAATTACTAGTTGACAATGTATCATTATTACCCCAAACTCTATATTCTAATCTATTATGCAATGTTTCTTGTCTTTTCAACGAAGATGTAATTGACTCAAAAGCTGCTTTTTTATCATCGTTTAATCCAGAATCATTTTGATAAGCAAAGGAATTAAGTATTGTATCTACACTACAATTTTCATCTGTATAGCTATATGAAATACTATATAAATATGTCCCATCATCATCATAGCCCGTTAACAACTCAGCTCCACAAAGATTGTTGTCAAAAGTAAAAATATCATATCTATAAAGATTAAAATCATTATTTTGATCATAATAATCTTTTCGGGATGTTGTATTATTTATTTCATAGCTTTTATAAATTGCAATAGGGGCTGTTTCATTTATACGATAAAAGGATTCTACTATTGTATCTGCTATATATTCATAATGCATCTCAAAGACATCATCATCTACTAATAAACCATATTCTGATTTTAATTTATTATCATCAAAATACTCATAGGACCATAGCAATTCGTTATTTCTAAAAACCTTTTTTAGCAACAAAGTTTCTTGAATGTTTCCTTGGTCATCATCTCCTCCAGTATTACCTGAATCATCATCTGATGAACAACTTAATAAAAAAGTAAAACTAAATAATAATAAAAAATATTTCATATTTAATTAATAGTTATAATACACAAAAACCAACAACCAAGCCCATTTTTATTAGAGCGTCAAATTGTCGGATTACTCAATTTCTGAATGGTCCAAAGCAGCTTTTACAAAGGCCACAAATAATGGGTGTGGATTGGCAACAGTACTTTTGTATTCTGGATGGTATTGTACACCTACAAACCAAGGATGGCTAGGAATTTCAATTATTTCTACTAATCCTGTATCTGGATTCGTACCAGTAGTAATTAATCCTGCTGCTTCAAATTGATCCCGATATTCATCGTTGTATTCGTATCTATGTCTATGACGTTCTTCAATAGTTTCAGAATCATAAACACTCTCTACAATACTATTCTTTTTTAAATTACATTTCCAAGCTCCCAAACGCATGGTTCCTCCTTTATTGGTAATGCTTTTTTGTTCGTCCATTAAGTCAATCACTGGATAAGGAGTATCGGCATTCATTTCAGAGGAATTTGCTCCTTCAAGTTTTAGCACATTACGAGCATATTCAATCACTGCCATTTGCATTCCCAAACAAATACCAAAATAAGGTAAATCGTTTTCACGGGCATATCGCACAGCTTCTATCTTTCCTTCTATTCCACGTTCTCCAAAACCTGGTGCAACTATAATTCCGTGAAGCCCTTTAAGCTTTTCAGCTATATTGGATTTATCAATATGTTCTGAATGAATGGAAATCACTTTTACTTTTACTTCATTTTCAGCACCTGCATGTATCAAAGATTCTAATATAGATTTATAAGAATCTTGAAGCTCTACATATTTTCCTATCAAGCCAATTTGCACTTCGCTTTTTGGATTTTTAAGACGTTTTATAAAGCCATTCCAATGTTCTAAATTTGGAGGAGTCGCATCAGATAATTTTAACTTGCTTAAGGTTATGGTATCCAATCCTTCCGCTAACATCAAATTAGGAACATCATAAATTGTAGAAGCATCTATAGACTCAATTACCGCTTCTTGTTGTACATTACAAAACAAAGCCAGTTTTCTTCTAATGTCCATAGAGATATGATGCTCTGTTCTACACACCAAAATATCTGCATTTACTCCACTTTCCATCAATGTCTTAACAGAATGCTGTGTAGGCTTTGTTTTTAGTTCTCCTGCAGCCTTTAGAAACGGAATTAAGGTAAGATGAATTACCAAAGCATTGTCATCTCCTAATTCCCATTTTAATTGTCGTACTGCTTCTACATATGGCAAGGACTCAATATCTCCTACAGTTCCTCCAATCTCAGTAATCACAATATCATAATCGCCTGTTTTACCAAGCTTTTGTATTCTGCTTTTTATCTCGTTAGTGATATGTGGAACAACTTGTACTGTTTTTCCTAGAAACTCACCTCTACGTTCTTTTTCAATAACACTTTGGTAAATACGACCTGTGGTAACATTATTTGCTTGAGAGGTTGCAACGTTTAAAAAACGTTCGTAATGTCCCAAATCTAAGTCTGTTTCTGCTCCATCTTGGGTAACATAACATTCCCCATGTTCGTAAGGATTTAAGGTTCCTGGATCAATGTTTATATAGGGATCTAACTTCTGAATGGTTACGCGATACCCTCTAGCCTGTAGTAGTTTAGCTAAAGATGCTGCAATAATTCCTTTTCCTAATGAAGATGATACTCCGCCCGTTACGAATATATACTTTGTAGTGCTCATTTGCGATAATTATACGGGATGCAAATGTAAGGATTTATTGGGGAAGGAAGTAAATAAATGCTATTTTTATCTTTTAATCAACTTCCTTATTAAATCCTCCAAACCATTAATTATTATCTCATCCATTTCTTGCATCATACGACCTAATTTCCCTTCTGGGAATCCTTTGCGTTTGTACCAAACATAATAGTATTCTGGGATATTCACTAAATAATATCCTTTGTATTTACCAAAGGGCATTTTATAATTTGCAAGTTCTATTAGGTGATTGGGATTCAAATTATTTCCAGTCATCGTATTCTAGTAATTGTTTCTTAATATATGCTTCCCATTCTAATTCTTTCTCCTTTATTTTGGAATGGTCCGATTCCTTATCAAATAATTTTTGCATTATACCTCGCTCTTTTTCTACTCCATAGTATAGGTCGGTGATTTCTTTTTTTCCATTTTTTGAAAAGGTTGTTTCTGATATTTTCTTCCGAAGAATACGTGCATGAATTTCCGAAATGTCAAAATGAGCCTGTTCATGGGCCAATATATAATCTGAAGCTTCTTCTGGGTTTACCCATGAACTCTCAGGGTAAAAATTGCAATGGATAGTAGCCTTTATTTCTATCTCTCCATTATTATCTGCAAAGAAATAAGAAAAGGAAATCCCTGAACTTGTACTTGCTACATAACTTACTCCCTGTCTATGCGGTGCTTTAAAGTCTGACCAAGTCAACCTATAATCTTCACTCCATATTATTTTTTCCTCTTCGATAATAGAAGGAGATATTAGGGAAGTCACAAAAATTAAAATGGATAAAAACTTCATAGTAATCCTAACGCAAAAAAAAGTTTTTTATTGAAATGTAAGATTATTCTACCACTTCCAATTTCAATTCACTGGTATATTTTATAATGTAAAATGCATTATTGCTATAACCGGAAAGCGGTTTGAATGTATATTGAAATTTATTCTCAATATATTCTGTTTTTATATCACTTCTAGAGGCATCATAAATAGTTTCGGCACTTGCCAATCTAAGGAGTACATCGTAAGTAACATCAAATCCTCTAATGGCATAATTATTAGGAAACACCCCATGTTTGTTTTTATAACTTACCAAAAACGGATTGATTTCATCGTATACATAATGTCTACTTACCGAAGGGTATGTAAAATCTAAATTAGCCAAATGAAGATTAGAAACATCGTTATAATCGTAAGCTTTGTTTTTATCTAGTGTAAATAACCTGATTTTATTTTCACCAATTTCAACACCTTCCTCGTCTAACACCTTTTCAGGCAATCCATTTAAAAGACCAACAACATTACTAACTAGTATAGGATTGTCTGAAGCGATTATCACCCAATTCTCTAAAAACTTATCCACTTTACTATCTATTTCATCTACCTTAAAATAATTCCCTTCCTTTGGAGAAATGGTAATAGCTTGCGGTAAAGCGGAGACAATAGCTCCTTTTTCTTTAGTCCAATTTTCTCCTGAAATTACAAGGATTTTTCTTCCTTCTGCATTTTTCACAATATAGTCTAGCATTGCTTTTTGCATCAACTCTGTAGGCGTCAAAGTTTGGTATAAATTTGAAGATTCTTTAATTTTTGATTTGCTTAATGGGGAAAAAACAGGAATTTGTTGCCCTTCTAATTTTGATGCTGCACGCTCTATATTTTTACTTAATAAAGGGCCAATAACGGCATCTACTTCTGAAAAATTATTGTTATCAATTATCGAAGAAACTTTTGAAGCACTGCCTTCGGTATCATATACATCTAGATGCGTAGATATTCCTTTGTCCTTTGCAAATTCTGTAGCCATTAAAACTCCGCTATAAAAATCGATAGCCGCTCTCAGGGTTGCATCCGATTTTAATAAATCTTTATTTACATTTAAGGAATCGATATCTATCCGGTTCAACTTAAAAGGCAACATAATTGCCAGGTTTTTCTTTTTGGTATTTACGATATAGTTCTCCAAATTCACCGCTTCATAATCCTTAGAGACTAATGAGTTTTCAGTATTAGGAATTTTAAGAATCATCCCTTCTTTTAAACCATCTTTTGCATATGGATTTAAAGCTATTATTTCTTCTTCAGTAAGTCCTAATTTTACTTTTAATCTAAAAAACCCTTCTTTGGGTTGTACCTCATAATATTCGAAATTCACATCTTCGATAGTTGAATCTTCAGCTACAACCACATCGGGAACAATCAACTCTGCTCCTATTTGCAGGTTCTCACCCATCTCTAAATTCAACATCTCCAACTCTACGATAGTAATCCCATATTTTCTCGCAATACCATATTTAGTTTCCTTAGGAACTACGGTATGGGTTCTAGTTTTGGTGGTATCTTCTTTATCTTCAGAAGCATTTCCTGTAGTGTTTGACGATGCATATAATCCCACTGGAATTCTAAGAACATCCTTTTTTTTAAGTTCTGTTGAATATAACTGCTTGTTATATTTTTTAAGATCTTCAACACTTACATTATATAATTGAGAAATGCTATTTAGGGTTTCTTTTCTTTTTACTTTGTGTTTTCTAATTTCAATTACAGGATTATTAGCAGTATTATTTCCAGTAATTGGAAGTATTAAAACCGATGCTGTTTTCATCCCATTCTTAACATCGGGGTTTAATCGGTAAATCACATTCTCATGGATTTCATATTGTTTGGCAATACTGTAAACTGTTTCTCCTTTTTGAACTGTATGACTTACAAACTTCTCTTGGGCTATTGAAGTAAATCCTACAAATAAAAATAGTATTAATGCTAAGTATGATGCTTTATTCAAAATTATATTTTTATTAATTAACCAAGTTCCGTAAAACTTGTACTTCTTAATTCCTTATTAAAAAATCACAATTCGATATTCTTCTATTCCCATTCGATAGTCGCAGGTGGTTTCGAACTTATATCGTATACTACTCTATTAACGCCTTTTACTCTGTTTATTATATTATTGGACGTCTCTTGTAGGAATTTATATGGTAAATCTACCCAGTCAGCTGTCATTCCATCGGTAGATTCTACCGCACGTAAAGCTACTACTTTTTCGTAAGTCCGTTCATCTCCCATAACACCAACGCTGTCTACAGGAAGTAACATCGCTCCTGCTTGCCAAACCTTATTATATAAATCCCACTTTTTTAATCCTTCAATAAATATGGCGTCCACCTCTTGTAAGATTCTAACTTTTTCAGCAGTTATATCTCCTAATATTCGTATTCCTAAACCTGGTCCTGGGAAAGGGTGTCTTCCTAACAATTCTGCATCGATACCCATTTCTTTTCCTACTCTACGAACCTCATCTTTAAAAATCATTCGTAAAGGCTCTACCACTTTTAGTTTCATAAAATCTGGTAATCCACCTACATTATGATGCGATTTAATTGTTGCTGAGGGTCCTCCAGTAGCAGAAACACTTTCTATAACATCTGGATAAATAGTTCCTTGTGCTAACCAATGCACATCTTGTACCAAATGTGCTTCATCGTCAAAAACTTCAATAAAAACTCTACCAATAGCTTTTCGTTTTAACTCAGGATCACTGATACCTTTTAAAGCTTCTAAAAAACGTTCCGAAGCATCTACTCCTTTTACATTTAAGCCCATGTGTTCGTATTGATCCAATACACTCTGGAATTCATTTTTACGAAGCAAACCATTATTTACAAAAATGCAATATAGGTTCTCTCCAATGGCTTTATGCAATAATACTGCAGCAACGGTAGAATCTACTCCTCCGCTTAATCCCAATACTACTTTATCATCTCCAATTTTTTCTTTTAAATCGGCAACTGTAGTATCCACAAAGGCTGCTGGTGTCCAATCTTGTTTTACCTCAGCAATATGTACTAAGAAGTTTTCTAATAATTGCTTCCCATCTTTGGTATGGTATACTTCTGGATGAAATTGTATGGCATAGGTTTCTTCTCCTTCAATTCGGTATGCAGCGTTTGCAACATCGTTTGTACTTGCCAAACGGGTTGCACTTTCAGGAAGAGCTGCTATGGTATCGCTATGGCTCATCCAAACTTGTGTGTCTTCAGAAATGGAAGCAAACAAACCTTGATGATCGTAAATAGTGGATAAATTAGCACGTCCATACTCCCGAATATTGGACGGTTCTACACTACCCCCATGAAAATGAGCTAGGTACTGAGCGCCGTAACAAACCCCTAAAAGTGGTTTGTGCCCTTTTATTTTTGAAAGGTCTGGATGCGGAGCATCTTCGGCGCGTACCGAAAATGGACTTCCCGATAATATTACCGCTTTAAAACTTTCTAAATCTTCTGGTATTTTGTTGTAGGGGTGGATTTCACAGTAAATATTTAACTCTCTAACACGCCTAGCGATTAGCTGTGTGTACTGTGAACCAAAATCTAAAATAAGGACGTTGTTTTGCATCCGCAAAAATAAACTAAAAAAACGTTTCGCAATATGCTTTTATAGAAAATTTAAATAACAAAAGACGCTAAGAAGCACCTTTTGTTATTTTGAAAAAAAATAGCTTTTATTTTTTTAAATAGCCTTCCAAACTCTCTAACATCACTTCATAAAATCCTCCAAACAATTTTTCCATCTCCTCTTTTGCTTCTGGAGTACTTTCAAATTCACAACCCCAAGTAACTTTACAGTTATCGCTATCAATAGCACTAACTTTAACATCACTTACATAATTGGTTACTGGAAATGGGCCCTCTGTAATTATATATTGCATCTCCATTTTATCGTTTTCAGCAAAATTTAAAATTTCATGGATGGCTGCACCATCTGGCAAATAACAGGTTCTTGTTGCCCCTGCTCCTTCGCCTTGGGTTTCTGAACGTTCTATAGGAGAATAATTTTCAATTCCTCTAAAGGAAGATAATGTTGCCCAAGCTTTTTCTGCAGATGCATTTATTGATTTACTTACGATTACTGTATTCATAATATTTGGTTTTTATTGTTTTACATTACAAATGTAACACAGTACAATTCCCAATAAAAAAATCGCGTTCAGTTATATACTTTACTGAATAAAAGAAAGTTGCTCGTTTATAAATTGATGCAATTCCTCTTCTGTTTTAAATTTATAAAGGATGCTAAGACTAAAAATCATACCTAATAAAAACTCCGCATAATCATCCATTCTATTCTTTTTTGTGAATTGCCCTAAAGCAAAGGCTTTCTCCAAAACTACCAGATAACTATTTTTTAAAGCTTCTAAATAGTCGTCGTATCGATGCACTACCTCTTGATTTTCATTTCGCAACTCCACAATGGTATTCACCATCAAACAACTTTTAGGAAAGGTTTTATTTAAAAGTGCAGCGATCAATTCATAAAAAAACAATTTTAGAGATTCTAAACCTTCGGTAGTTTCTCTTAGTTGTTTTAAAAAGGGATCGGAATAAGTCGTAGTATAGAAATCTAGAGAACCAGTAAACAACATCTCTTTTGAGTATTTGTTATATAATACAGATTGACTCACCTCCAAATGCTCAGAAAGCTCTTTTACTGAAACCCCTTTATAGCCTTTTAACCAAAAGATTTCTTGGGCTTTTTCTATTAGATCGTTATAAGAATGATGGAGTACTCTAGCCATGTTTAGATAAAATTAAATGAATTCCTTTTAATAAATAAACCTTTTGTTCTGCTTGGCTATGAATTAAGCAAAAACTCATCGCTGTACAAAATAGTCCTAATAAATGCTTGGCGGTAAATTTTGTATGGTCTTGTGAATAGTGATTCCGAAGTAATAATGCAACAAACAAGCTTTCTATATCCGACAAGTAAGCAACCATTTCCTTTTTTACCTTGGCATCGCTATCGGCTAATTCGGTACCCACATGAATCATATAACAACCAGCTACTGGTTTTTTAGTTTCTAAAAAGGACATAAAAAAAGAAAGGATGGTATTCGCTACATCCCCTTCTCCTCTAAGAACTTCCATTTTTTCTTGGGCATAACGAACTCTATATAATTGTAATGAAGCCTCTAAAATTCCTTGCTTATTTTCAAACTCATGATATAAGGAAAAGCGATTAACGCCAGTGTCTTCTACAATATCGTTTATAGAGCAACCCTCCACTCCTTTGTTCCAAAATAAGATAATCGATTTTTCCAGTACTTGATTTGGATTGTATTCTTTATACCTCATAGTTACCAAATGTACAAATACCCTAAATAGGAATAAAAAAATACGTTAAAATTGTTATTAAAACCTATAATCGAACTAGAATTTATTCTTCTTGATTGCTAATCTTAATTCCAATACCTTCGTTATTCTATTAAATATAGTATTTGTTTCTACTAGTTTAGAAATAATTCCAATTAAAAAATAGAAATTTTATACCTATGACTTTTCTTAAATTAAGCAAAATGAAATACACTAGTTATGCATTTATATTTGGATTCTTATTGGTATCCTGCACTACAGATAAAAATAATTCTACTACAATTTCTAAGAAAAACAAACAACCAAACATTCTACTGGTCATGGTAGACGATATGGGCTTTACAGACACCTCTCCTTATGGCGGTGAAATAAATACACCAACTATAGACCAACTTGCAAAAAGGGGCATGTTATTTACAGATTTCCATACCTCGGTTAGTTGCTCTCCAACCCGATCTATGTTACTAAGTGGTACTGATAACCATCTTGCTGGTTTGGGGAATATGGGAGAGTTACTCTCTCCTAATCAAGTTGGAAAACCTGGTTACGAAGGCCATTTAAACGACAATGTGGTGAGTTTGGCTGAAGTGTTAAAAGATGCTGGGTACCACACCTATATGGCAGGAAAATGGCATTTGGGACATGAGGAAAGCAATATTCCTGGAGCTCGTGGTTTCGAAAAATCCTTTAGCCTTTTAAATGGAGGATCTAGTCATTTCTCGGATATGGCAGGCCTTGTAGAAGCAGAAAAAATAGTGCAATATTCCTTGAATGGTAAAAAATTAAAAACCCTTCCTAAAGATTTTTATTCCTCCCGAAGTTATACTGATTTTTTAATGGACGCAGTAAGAAATTCTGAAGACGACCAACCCTTCTTTGCTTACCTCGCATTTTCTGCGCCACACGACCCATTACATGTTCCAGAACCTTGGATGAGCAAATACAATGGGGTTTATAATAAAGGTTATGAGGCACTTAGAAACAGTAGAATTAAAAAGATAAAAAAGCTAGGGCTTATTCCAAAGGATGCAAAAACACCTGTTATGAATAGTACTGTAAAACCTTGGGATACTTATACAGAAGAAGAAAAGGTATATGAGTCTAGGAAGATGGAAATTTTTGCAGGAATGGTTGAAAATGTAGATTACCATATGGGAAGAATGATAGATTTCCTTTCCGATATAGAGGAACTAGACAATACCATTATTTTGTTTTTATCAGACAATGGCTCCAACCCATGGAACAACACACAATACCCAGGAAATGCAGATGGTGTTTACCTAAGTAAATTTGATAATTCGCTTAAAAATCTAGGAAACCCAACCTCTCATATCGCTTATGGGGTTGGATGGGCCTCTGCAGGATCGGGACCTTTAGATTATTTTAAAATGACCGTTGGTGAAGGAGGTATTAGAACTCCGCTTATTATGAGTGGTCCTGGAATTAATAAGGGGGAAATACACAGAAATTTTGCCTATGTCACAGATATCATGCCCACTCTATTAGATATGGTTGGAGTCCAGAAACCAGAAACTTATAATGATAAAGCAGTACTCCCAATGAAAGGGAAATCCTTTTCTAAAGTACTCACTGGTATAAAAAAATCCACTTATACCGATGAGGATTATATTGGTGGGGAAATGGGAAATGGAAAATGGATGCGCAAAGGAAATTTTAAAGCCCAAATGGTTCCTAACCCTTATGGAAGTAACGAATGGAAGCTTTTCGACCTCTCTAAAGATCCAGGAGAAACCACTGATATTTCTCCTGAAAACCCTGAGCTTTTAGAAGAACTTAAAAATGCTTGGGCGGCCTATTCAGAAGAAGTTGGCGTCGTTTTACAAGAATAAAATATTTAGAAAAATATAATCCTACTATTAAATATTCTTCCTTCATTTTTATTTGAAATAAAAAACACCCCTGACATGTTCCGTCACAGGCCCCGTTAAATTTGCACCTAAGTTTAACAATAAAATCAATTTAAAAATGAAAAATGCAATCAACTGGTTTGAGATTCCTGTAAGTAATTACGAAAGAGCAAAAAAATTCTATTCCGAAATATTAGGTGTTACGATTACCGATTTTCATATGCCTGAAAAAAACATGAAATATGGAATGTTTCCTTACGATATGGAAAACCAAGGTGTAGGTGGTGCTATTGTGCAAATGGAAGAATTAAAACCTTCTGCAGATGGTTCTACCGTTTATCTTAACGGTGGTGAAGATTTAAACATCGCTTTAAACAAAGTAGTAAATGCTGGTGGACAAGTAATCATGCCTAAAATGGATATTGAAGAAAATGGCTTTATCGCTCAATTTATAGATACCGAAGGCAATCGAGTTGCCCTACATTCTATGGGTTAATAAAAAGAATAGCGAATCCAATTTTGGGTTCGCTATCTTTGCTTTTTATGTCACAACTCTCCAGACTTATTTCCATTCTTACCCTGTTAAAATCGAAACGGTTATTAACCGCTACCGAATTGTCTGATAAGTACGAGGTAAGCATTCGTACCATCTACAGAGACATTAGAAAATTAGAAGAAGCAGGTATTCCTGTTTATACTATAGAAGGTCGCGGTTATAGTTTGATGGATCATTATACGGTGGCTCCCGTTCAATTTTCTGAAAAACAGGCCAATGCCTTAATTACTGCCCAGCACATTGTTAACCAATCTAAAGACGCCTCTTTTGTCACCAACTTTAATGAGGCATTAATTAAAATTAAATCTGTTTTTAGAAGTTCCATACAAGAAAGAAGTGAATTGTTAAGCGATAAGATTCACGTGATGAATTGGGAATACGAGGAATTTTCTAGTGATGCCTTATCTGAAATACAATTGGCTATTACCCATTTTAATATTGTAGAAATCAATTATCAAAAAGCGGATGACCCTAGCATTACTTTTAGAAAGATTGAACCCTGTGCCATGTATTCTACCAACCACAAATGGATTTTAATTGCCTGGTGTCATTTACGCGACGATTACCGTGCTTTTAGAATAGACCGCATCCAGCATTTTAAAATTTTAAACGAGGTTTTTGAAGATCGCAAATTTAGTCTGCAAGATTATTTTCAGCCTTATACATAAAAAAGGGGCTTTTTCCTCTTGACTTGATAGCTAAAAAAACTAATTTCGTTTAGCTACTGATAAAGGCAATTAAAACCGACCTTATCATGTAACATAAGCCGATAAACGTCAATAATATTGAAGATATAACAAGTTGTAACACATTAGACCAAACCTCATAATTGGAATTATCACAAAGACATATTAAGAAAATAAAATGGACGACTCGAATGGCGTTTACGAGTTTAGGTATTTTAGTTTTTGCTCTTTTAATAAATGAATTTAGAGAGCCATTACTCGGAATAAAAAAAGGATATGCACCACATAACTTTGGATTTAACTTTATGTTTTTTCTTCCATCTATGTTAACTACGCTCGGTCTTGGATTGGCTGTGGTTGGACGGACAATAAAACATTGGAAAACTTGGACTGACTTAAATAAAAAGTTAATATTAATCGGGTTGTCAATTCCTGCAATCGGAATTTGGACTTTTATGATAATCAGAATGTTTATAAACTAATATTAGAAATTTTGGGTTTTTATTTCGGTAGAGTATTTTTTAATTTCATTGGTGCAGTTATAAGGTGGTGTTATGGTAGTATTTGGAGAACAATTTTCCGAAAAAAGAAATTCTCTTTTAAAGAATATTTATATGGACCAAAAGAATCGAATTACTATGATGATATGGGGCACTTACTTAACAATAGAATCATAGGTGCAATTGGATTTGTATTTATGATTATCCCATTAATAAAACTGATTTTTAATTAAAAAAACGTGTTACAACACCGCCTATAATTCATTGCGGCTGAATTTCCTATCGGAAATCCAAGCCTTTTTATTAAATTCGTTGCTTAGCCGAAAAATCCTATCGGATTTCTCCGCAACGCAATCATAGCCAAAACCGTTGTGCTTCATTATCAGAAACCGCTAACCAATGATAAAATTCTTTAGAAAAATTAGACAAAACTTGCTTTCGGAAGGTAAAACTGGAAAGTATTTAAAATATGCAATTGGAGAAATTATACTTGTAGTTATTGGAATTTTAATTGCGTTAAGTATTAACAATTGGAATGAGACGTATCAAGCTCAAAACAAGATGATAAGTAATTTTCAAAACTTAATTGAGGATTTGGAAAGTAATAAACGTCAACTATCAAATCTTAATGAAAGAAGGATGGAAGTATCAGATGGAGCTGGTTTTTTAATTGATAAATATGAAAATCAAATCCAGGTTAACGAAAATGACTTTATTGCTTTACTCTACCCCGTTCTATCTGAAAGAAATTTTGAAATCAATAGAAATGGAATTGATAAGGTTTTGGCGTCCTCTGCATATGAACTCAAACAGATGGAAAGTATTAGAGACCTTATCAAATCATATATACAGATCTCTAACAGTATAAACGCATTCGAAATAAAAGAAAACTCTGCGGTTGAAAATATGGAAATGACAACTGCTGGAAATGGATATTTTAGAACTGTTTGGAAAACATTTCGCAAAAACAGATTTAAAACTACTACTGATTATAATAATCCAGATTTTGATTTTCTTAAAATTATGGAAAATGATGAGCTATTATATATTTTGTTTCGATATGAATTTGTAAATCAAACTTCAAGTAGACTTTACAATAACCTAACTGAAAAAGGAGATGAAGTCATAAAAGCAATAGAAAAATATAAAAAAACAAAATAACGTAAGCACAACACCGCCTATAATTCCTTTAGACTTGCATAATAAAAATGTAGTAAATTAAAAAACTGTTGCCTACAATGGATTTAAAAAAAGATCATAAAAACGAACCGACTCAATCAGATGAGATTTCGAATACAGAGTTCAAACCAAAGACGAATGAAGAGCTAAATGAAGAGAACCCTGCTAGACGAAACAGGAGACAAGCTACTGAAGAAGAACTTAACGACCCACTACATGGAGTAAAATTGGCTCAGATTTTAGAACGTTTGGTAGAGCATTATGGTTGGGAGTATCTGGCAAATCGTGTCAATATTCGCTGTTTCATGTATAACCCTACGATGAAATCAAGCCTAGGGTTTTTAAGAAAAACGCAATGGGCTCGCGAG
>MAAC01011844.1_pt1 | contig 18884 bp, 12 predicted proteins | sample 1115981 | NCBI WGS metagenome assembly MAAC01 (sample SAMN04961126, study PRJNA320927) | seawater metagenome | isolation source: sample BD02T64 sea water enriched with oil for 64 days | place: USA:Gulf of Mexico | collected 2013-07-27
GTAAAAAGTTAGTAAGCTCAGGTACGTAATCGACTTCGCCATCTTTATCAAAATCTAAATTAGCACTAATGCTAGTATTAATAAATTTTGGCAAGGTAATAGTATATATACCCGTTTCAACATTAAATGAAGAAACATGCTGGTATTTATATGCCGATGAATTAGTACCTGAGTGAGAATAAGCAATAAACTCTAATGTAGATAAAGCACTGCCTGTTTCATTATCAATAACAGAAATTTCTACATCTACCGATTCAGACACAGCAAAGTTACCAACATCATCGATGCTATTTTTACTACCGTTATAAGTTTGTTTAAAAAAAGCTCTTGAAAGGAATTTATTATCTGGACTTGAGATAATGATATCTATATCTGAAGAATGAGGTAAGCCCGTTAATTCAAAGTCGCCATTAGTAACTTCAAAATTAGAAATTATGTCTGTTGAACCGACTTTGACGGTAATTAAAGCATTACCAATAGGTTTAAAATCCAGTGCATCGACGACAACACCTTTAATGCTAACTGAATTTTCAGCTTGCTCTAATAATGCTTTTACCTCTGAACTGTTATCTTCTACTTCCAAACAACCATTGAGTAACACAACAACTAAAAGTGATGAGGCGAGCTTTAAATACTTCAATTTTACTTCCTTTTAATATAAAACAAAGGAATCCAAGAATATAAAGCTTTTATGCATTCCTTTGCATGGTAGTACCAATCAATACTGATACTTAAATCGGAAGCAATTTTATCTATAACAAGTTATTAACACAAGAGAAATACTGCATAACTAAATGATATTTTGATGAATACCTCTTATGTGGTTATCTCAAAGAGGCAAAAATATGCCGCTTAATGGATAATACTTGTCACCCTAGAAGGTATTAAATTCAAATAACGGTTAATAAAGGATGTAACTTATAAATAGTTACTCTGTATAACCCATTAAATAGGGTATATAGTTATTTAATCAAATAACTAAGAAGTGGCACAGACTATGCCCTATGAATGATATTAAAAAGAAATTATTCAAAACACCAAGCTAGGAAGGCCGTATTATGATGATCAGCAGCAATTACGCTCAACAAGTAGCGCAAGAAAAATCTAATAATACCTCGATAGTCAAATTTGATAACTCCATTCCCGCCGTTCAACCTATTCCCGGTGAAAAAGATACTGTGACTTTGTCTGATCAAGCGTTAGCCATGATGAACGGTAATGAGATTAAAGAGATCGCCCCACTTACGTAAGGCCCGAAACGGCAAGGTCACTTTTATCTCAAAGTGAAGCATTAAATACAACTCAAGATAGCAATGCCAAATAAGATGTTGTCGTTGATAATCGTTTCAGTGAGATAATGCAAAATATATTAGATAAACGATTAGGTATAGACCGAGAAAGGCTTGAAGAGCTTGAAGCGCTGATGGAAGAAATTGCTAACAATGAAAATATGAGTCCAGAAGAAAAACAATTAGCGCTAGAAAACCTGGCCGAAATGCGAGAACAGATAATCGAAGAAGGCAGAGAGATACAAGAAGTAGTTAAGCAAACCGATTAGCTTTATCACCTAAGTCACTAGTTTTATCTAATAACTTAGGTGTAAATTATTTTAAGTTCAATTGTATGCAATTAAAACAGTAACTTAGTTTCAGAATAAATGGCAAGCCATTATTTTTTATGGCATTATCAGTTCACATAAGAGTGACAGTCAAACACATGACCTATGAAAAAAAAGCTTTATTTCATTATATTATTAGTTAGTTTTTCGAGTATAGCAGATAATAAAATAACCTACTTTATTGCAGATAAATCCTCCTCGCCTATTCAAATATCGACTAAAAACAGCGAACAGCTAGGCATCGTTACTGATGTAATTAATTCGATAGAAAAACAAAATATTCCCTTTTCTCATAGTATTTTGCCTTTTAAACGTATGATGAAGTACATGAAAAACCCAAAGGTTAAATGGATAACCTATGGGTCTGCTGCTTGGCCAGGGCTACAATCATTATCACTGTCAAAAACACCAATTATGACAGTAAAACACAGTTTTTTGACCTTAAAGTCTAATCAATACAATAAAATTAGCGATCTATTTGGAAAGAGCCTCGTCTTAATTCACGGTTTTGATTACCCTGGTTTGGCGGCTTATATTGAGCAAGACAAGTTTGATATTATGTATGTGAAAGACCATGAAGCGGCGATAAAAGTCATCGCCATGGGCAGAGCAGTAGCTTTTCCTGAAATGAATATTAGACTAAATTATCACCTAAAAAAAATGAATTTTCCTAGTGATAATTTTAACTTCCACTACATTGGTAATATTATTGCGGATTATGATATCAACTTATGTTTTTCACTTAATTTTCCCGAGCTGTTAAAGGAGAAAATAGAAGCCGTGTTAGTTGAGATGAACAGTGATGGTAGATTAAAAACTATCATTAACAAATATTAGCCCACTTTGTCCAACTACATTAATCTTTGACCGTTACCATCGCTCTATTCTAGTTTACATAGCTCGACTTTTAAGCTGACTGGATAATTAACTTACTGGTTTAATTTAACCCGTCATTGCTCTGTCGATAAGATAAGTTGAGCTAACTGACCATTACTTTTCATCCTTTGAATTACTTTGAGATTTTACGGCTGATTGAATGGCAGATATTTTTTGGGACTGAACACTTGAATGTACTGCATGGGCTGCCGATAAGGCGAACAATATACTGCTGTAACTGCTGAGAAGCAAAAAACAAAAGCATAACAATAATTTTATATACTCTCCAACTTCTCTACATAACCGTAAATTAATATAACATTATTAATTTTACTTGCTAATATTTTATCTAAAGCTATCTCAGCTAAGTAACACCACAGAAATATTAATTGGGGAAATACGGTCTTATCAGTAAGGCTATTGTATAACTGGTGAAATATTATGGAAAAGAAAGCATTCAAACTATTACCTTGTATCTTTTGTAGCATTGGCTACAACTGCTATATAGCAGGTCATAATGTTACTGTTAAAGGTTATCAATCATTAGTGAAACTGCAAAATAAAAAACCAATAACTGAGGAAGCTAAAATCTCAACGAGTAAACTTTAATCCTATCAATACATTGTGTGCTTAACGTTAGTGCTTAGTATTTGTTATCTCTGTTTAGCGTCTCAGCTGCCATAACACAGAAAGGGAAACGACCGCTCCGTTTCCCTTTCTAATCCCCAGAGCGCCCAACACATCAGAACTCTACGAGCAAATTTAGGCACAAAGGTGAATAGCATATCAAAGGCTCTCTGAAAACATTTACAGACTCAATAATGATGAACATAACCAGTAAAATTGGCAATGTTCATCATCCTCAACCTTTTAAGAACTTAACACTTCCTTAGCAGTATTGACGCTCTGATCCACCTTGTCCTTGGATGGCTGTAACAAGTATGTCAGTGCCGGCAATAGCGTCAGTGCCCCTACCATGTTCCACAAGAACATAAAGGTCAGCAAGATCCCCATATCGGCCTGAAATTTAATCGGTGAGAAAACCCAGGTTGCGACTCCAATAGCCAGCGTCATACCGGTAAATGATACCGCCTTGCCTGTGGTTTTCAACGCTTCCAAATAGGCAAGCTGCAAGGGATGTCCCTGCTCAAGATAAGACTGTAACCTGCTGTAAATATAGATCCCATAATCGACACCGATACCAACACCTAATGCAATCACCGGCAAGGTTGCCACCTTAACGCCAATGCCCATTACGGCCATCAGTGCCTGACATAACAGAGAAGTCAGCGCCAACGGCAATAGGATACAGATCACCGCTTTAACACTGCGGAACATCAATAAACACATCACAGCGACAATCGCATAGACATAGCCGAGGATCTCGTACTGGGCGCGGTCAATCACTTCATTGGTTGCCGCTTCATGGCTGGCATTACCGCTGCCTAACCTAAACCAGACATCACTATCGTCATTTGCCGCAGCAAAATTACGCACCACCGAGACAACCGTTTCAAGGGTTTCCTGACGATGATCATTAAGTTCGAGGTTAAGCTGTTGTTGATCACAATGAATACTACCAGCAACAGTACTAATACCTGTGGTAGAAATAGCACGAGATAAGACTCGTTCGTCACGTGGCAAAGACATCAATTTAAGATTACCCTCATTACCTAAATAACGATTTATCCGCGCCCGTGTTGCCGGTGAATTAACCGTTTTAACCCCCGCTGTGTTTTGAAGTTCCCAGCCGAGACGATCGGTCATCTCTATCGATTTATAAGTTTCGCACTGCCCTGCTGGCATCCCGACATATACCGTCATTAAATCGGTACTGGTAGTAAAATTGCTGGTGATAAAATTATTATCAAGGTTATAGGTAGAATCAGCACGCAGCTCTGGCGCGCCTTTGTCTAAATCACCAATTTTTAAATCCAAGCTAAACCAGCTGCCAACACCGACTAATACCAATGCCACAACCACTGAAAGAGTCGCTAAGCGCTTGGTCGCAAAATACGATAACGCATCCCACATGGCGGTTTTGTGTTCACTCTTATATTGGGCATGATCGATACAACGTTGCGTCACACCAACATAAGACATTAAAACAGGCAGCAGCACCAAGTTAGTGAAGATAACTAACGCCACACCAATACTTGCCACCAATGCCAAATCTTGAATGCCGCCAATATCGATAATAAATAAGGTCGCAAAACCAATACCATCACTGATTAACGCAAATAAACCAGGCTTATGCAAATGATGAAAGGTGATCTTGGCGGCATCGTGACGTTTTTCGCCTTTAGCCGATTCATGGGCGATAGCATTAATTACCTGAACACCGTGACTGACCGCAATCGCAAATACCAAAAATGGCACCAGCACCGAGAAGACCCCCAGTCCATAGCCCAACAAGTTCAGAATGCCGAGCTGCCAGATAACCGCCACCACAGAACATAGCAATGGAATAGCTGTCGATTTAACACAACGAGAATAATTAAATAACAATACCGTGGTAATTAAAAATGCCGCGAGAAAGAACAACGCAATTTGATTAAAGCCATCGACTAAATCGGCTACTTTTTTAACGTCACCAATGACATGAATACTTAAATCTTTGCTATTGTATTTGAGGCGAACCTGCTCTAAACGTTGTGAAAACTCGCTAATATTGAGCGGTTCACCCGTTGCAGGATTAGTTGCTAACACTGAAAAATCGATCATGCTCGCTTTAAAATCATTTGCAACATAATTGCCGACTAAACCGGCGCGAAATACGTTAGTACGAATAAGGTCCATCGATGTAACCGAGTCATTAAAACTGGCATTGTCGATCACTGGACCACTATCAAAGCCCTGAGGCGTAATGGCAAACCACAGCATCCCCGGTGCCCACAATGAATTTAAGCTGCCGGTATCAACGCCTTCGAGTAGTGATAGCTCATCATTAATTTTTTGCAATGTAATGAGATGGTTGTAATCAAAAATAGTGCCATGGTTGACGGCCACCGCCACACGAATAACGCTGCCCGATGAACTATTAGTGCCGGCCATAAAACCGGCAGAGTTAACGACAAACTCATGGCTGGTCGGAATGAGTCGATCTAGCCGCGTATCGGGACGAACAAAACTCGCTTGCCAGGCCAAGACTAAAGTAGCGAGCAAACTGATGATAATAATGGCAAAGCGATAACGAAATATCGCGTTGGTTAATCCAGAATATTTTAAGCTATCATTATTATTAATCATGCTGCACCCCTGTTGAAGAACTTACTCGCTTTATTGATGGGGAAACTAGCTCTGTTAATAGCATCCTTTGGATCCCTCCGAGCCCGACTAGCACCAAGCTGTCTGGTCCGGTTTGCATTACATTATTGAGCGGTAGTCCATTATCGCGCTGATACTTAGCCACATGTTTTAAGTCTGATGAGACTTTTAGCATCACGCCATTGGCTCCAACAATTAGCGCCGAGCCATCAGTAAGCCAGCTACCACCAGCAAGGCCAGATTCAATACCCGTCGCAATAGCTAACCAGCTGTTGCCGCTGTCAGTGCTGCTAAAAAGTTTGCCTCCAACGCCAAAAGCAAGTAATACATCTTTGCCTGTACTATCGCGTTTAACTAACAGCCCATGAAATGAACCATCATGGTCGGTTTGTAGTGGTGAAAAATTTTCGCCTCCATCGGTTGAACGAAACAGCAAGCCGACTTCGGAGGTCAGGTAAATTGAGCTATTACCTGAGCTGCTCTCTGCGTTATGACCATCTGACACCGCCATCGAAAAAAAATGCCATTCGTCTAAGTTATCGGCATGTTCCTGCCAGTTTTGCCAATTTTCACCACCATTATCAGTAAAATACAATTTATTAAACACCCCAATCGCGAAACCTTGCTCGGCATTTTTAAAGTAAATATCGAGTAATGGCCCTCTGACCTCGGCATCACGATCATCAAACTGTTTGTGCCAGCTGACACCGCCATCGGTGGTTTGCATTATTAATGCGTCCTCACCGACCGCCCAGCCGGTGTTATCATCAATAAAAAATACTGCATTAAGTTGAGCACGAGAATCGACCTGAGCCTGCTGCCAATTTTCACCATGATCATCTGAATACAGAATATGACCTCGCTCGCCAACAGCGACGATACGCTCACCGACAAAAGCGATGTCAAGCAGTAACGAATGTTGTGCTGACGCCATTGTCAATGCAGGTAAGTCAAGCGTATCTTGATACAACCCGGCGGCCTTATTTTGCATCAAGACCTCTTGGGCAAAGGCAACGTTATTCGTCATACCAACTGATAACACCAGCCAGAATATTGAAAATGACAAACGATTAAATCGTTTTGAGGCTTTGTTTATAATAATTTTCATAATATTGCCTGCTTAATCTTTTAACAAAGATAAAAAACCCGACCTGAAAATAAATTGGCCGGGAAGAATAAACCTACTTACCTACCGCGACGACGCAATGCTGCCGGCGTGTAGTAAGATGTTTTAGGTGGTTTCTCGTCAAAGGTTTGCGCCTTCTTTTGTCCTGAAACCCCGAAAAAGCTGTAGTAGGCGCCGACTTTTAAATCGTAATGTACATAGAAGCCACCAGCGGTTACCGGTACTTCTGGAGCCGTTACAGGATAATTAAAACCAACACGCCATAAATTACCGTTGCCGTCATATTTATCGGTGGCCAATATTGTCCAAGTATCTTCGTCAATATAGAATTCACGTTTGGCATACAGATGACGCGCATCGTCACGAGTTGTTGCTTCAACCACCCAGACCCGATGAAGCTCGTAACGGGTTAGCTCAGATTTAATCACTGGACTGGCATAGACATCTTTAATTGCATGCTTAATCGAGTTAAGTGGGTTGTTGTTATATGGAACGTATATTTCCTTTTTACCAACCAACTTCCAGTTATAGCGCTCAGGCGAGCCAGAGAACATGTCATAATCATCTACAACATTAACCGGGCGATCAGGCGTATCAAAAGCCAAGTTAGGCGCACGACGAACACGACGCTCGCCCGGATCATAAGTCCATGCCTTGCGTGGAGTATTTTTTGCGTCGATATTTTCCATAGCCAAAGTACCTTCACCTGACGAGCGAGATGGGCTTAACGTTTGTGATGAATACCTGAAAATATTGCCCGCTTCCTGTTCTTTTACCGTAACTGCTGCGTCGTAATAGGTAAAATGCACCTTAATATCGTGCAACCACTCCAGACGCTGACCGTTGTTATAAATGGTATTTTCAATCCCTGAAGGAATATTACGGAAGCTGCCTAAATACCGTAAATTATGATTCCAGATAACCTCATTACCGTTTTCCGGTATAGGAAATGGCACCGCGCCCCAGACAGCACTGACGCCATTACCATCACTAGACAGCTTTGCCGTCGTCGCACTTTTAGTAATATTGTCATAAACATATTGTGGCCATGCCGCGCTGCGATGTGTTTTATAGACCGGCATCGAAAATTCAGGGTACTGTTTTAACAGTGCCTTGGCGCCGGCGGTGAGTTTATCGCTATACTGGTCAGCATTAGCCGCGGTAATAGTAAATAACGGCTGTTCGCCAGCAAAAGGATCAGGTCGGTCATCGCCGCGCTGCCAATTAGCAGGTACCTCAGTTAAACCGCCGGTCCATGCCGGAATACTACCATCAGCATTACCCGCCCTTTCGGCACCTACCGGGGTTAACTCTTGTTGCAATCGCTTTACTTGATCTGCGCTAATAGCTGCAAATGTACTGGTTGCAGTGATCGTTAATGTCGCTAGTGCTGTATATAAAATTGATTTTTTTAACATAATAAAACTCCTCTTAGCCCGTAGGCTTAAAACTTATAGTTAGCAGAAAGGTTAAAGACATCTTGAGTGTCATAATGAGAATTTTTCTGATCAGTCCATGAATACCCCACATTAACTTCCCATGCATTGCCAATACTGCCGGTCAACGTGATACCACCTAATAGGCGATCTTCGGCGAAATTTCCCCAAAAGTGCGAGTTACCATGCAGATCTTTTTGTAGATAGATATCAAGCGATAAGTCGGATCCTGGGATAATACCCTGCCAAGTGCCAGTCCACTCAATAGCAACACCATAAGCGAGATCATCGACGTTTGCGGCTCCTTTGGTGATTGAGCTATTAGCCATCAGATTAGTTAAATCACCACTAACATAATCGGCGCCCAACTGAACTAATAACACTTGCGAGTCGATGCCTAACGGCAGTGCCCCACCAAGCCAGATGCCATGAACAGAAGCGCTGACGGTGTCGTGCTGCTCGGCATTGCGCGATTCATTGTTAAATACAAAATTAGTAAACAGTGGACGGTCAGGACGATAGGCAATTTCACCGTTAATTGACCACGAGCCGAGGGTCGTTGCCAGACTTGTACCAAACATATCCAGATCTTCAGGCCAGTATTGCTGTAATCCTAACAATGAACCTAAATCAGAACTCGAGCCGGGAGTCGTTAACTGAACAAAAGGGAAGGTTTCATGATAGCTGGAGTAATAGAGACCCACTTCACTGTCCTGACCCAGCATGGTACGACCCGATATTCCCCATTGTCCCTGACTATCGGCCTCAACATCGCTATCACGCAATCCCGTTTCCTGACCACCGCGGAAAAAGGCGTCATCACCGTAAAATGTAGCATGTGGAGGCATTTCGGTGCGGCGCCAGTTGCCCTGAACATAAGCTTCAATTGACGAGCTTTCGCCGATGCCCATTTGAAGATACACACCTTCAACACCAATATAAGCTTCTTTTAACTCAGAGCCTGGAGTCACTAACTTGTTGATGTTAAGCGGCACCTGAGTTGAAATACCATCGAGGAAGAAAAGCCCCTCGCCCCAGTTAATTACCTGCTTTCCCACACGAACTTCGAGCGGGTTTTCACCAATATCGAAGGTGCCATAAACATAGGCATCGAGTAGTTCAAGGTTATTACCTGAATAATCTTCCGCCGCCTTAGTCCAGTTACTACCGTTGCTCAAACCAATGTCGGCTTGATCCTGATTCATGATTTCTGTGTCGTACAAATATGACAGGGTGCCGACAAAACCGTAATTACGCCAGTCAAGTCCTAGTTCAGCCGTGACTTTAAAGACATTGGAAATAACATCTCCAGCGTCGGGTACCCGCATATCCGAAGCAACATTAGGCGCGGTGGCCCAGCTGTCTTGGTCAGCATCCTGAGCACGAATAGAGGTTGCATAACCTAAGGTGATATCGACAGATCCTGATACCTCACTGTTGTCACCAAAATCAAGCTGTGATGCCTGAGCATTTGTCGTTAAAACACAACACAACGCGGTTGCGACAAGTGAAAGTTTTAACCTGTTGGTTGGTGTATTATATATATCGTTCATCGTACACATTTCCTCTTTAGTTATTGTTATTTTTATTGTTATTGCTGTTAAATCGAAACCGATAACATCGGCAGAAATCTCATCACAATGGAGTCGTGACAAATAGTTTAAAGCACAGGACTAGCCCTCTTTTTTCCTCATAATGATCGCAATCATGTCGTCAAAGACTTCCATGAAACGCTCTAGATCTTGTTGGCTGTGTTGCGGGCAAATTAAGAACATATTAAAGAACGGCATAATGAGCAGGCCGTGATACCACATATAAGAATGAGCGAACTCAAACAGGCCGCCAAAACCGACTTGGGTTAAGCCACCTAGCGGCTCGGTAGCCTGATCTTTAATAAAGTGAAAACACAGACGATTACCCATCATTTCAGCGCGAAACGGTGCACTATATTTATCAAATGTATCTTCCATACCCTGACGAATAAATTCACATTTCGCTAACAAGGGTTCAAAGACATCTGGTGTCATGATTTCCTGCATAGTTACCCGCAGTGCAGTGGTAGACATAGTGTTACCTGTTAAGGCATTACCGAGAAAACCAAGACCTGCGCCAGCAAAGAAACCCGCTTCGTTCTGCCAGCTTTCACACGCATCAGCTATTTCGCGAGTCATACCAAATACGGCGCCGGGAATACCCGATGAAATAGCCTTACCACAACACCAGAAATCAAAATCAGTAATGCCCTGATGGCCGACCGAGCCATTCCATGCATGGCCAAGGGTATGGGTTTCATCATAGGCTAATAGCGTGCCGTATTTTTTGGTGATCTCACGGACCTTGGCATGCCAATCATTATCCGGCCATGCCCAGCCAAAGTTAGACATCACAGGCTCCATGATCACCACAGCGACATCACGATCTTTTAGTACTTCCTCGAGGGATTCGAGATCATTCCAGGTGAATATTTTGGTGCCATGATCCACTTCGCCATGGTATTGCGGCATTTCGTTGTAACGGGCAATTACTCCCGCTTCTGGACTCATTTTCTGTGTTTCGTCGATAGTACCGTGATAGGCAAAGTTAGCGATGGCAACTTTTTTACGGTTAGTGATACAACGCGCTATTGCCAGCATGTAGCGGTTGGCATCAGAAGCGGTCAACGCGTGCATCCATACCGGTAACTGAAAATGTTTCTCTAATTCTTTACATGCCACTGATTGCTCTTTGGTACCCATCATAGGGTCGATACCGTAGTTCATTAACGAGTCAGCCGCTGCCTTAATGGCAGGGTTTGACGGGCCATGACCAAACATCGATGGCGTATCACCAAATTGCAGATCGATATATTCGTTACCATCAACATCTGTTAAATGGCCATCAAGGCAATTTTCGGCAAAAGGTAATATAGGTGTTTCCCAGTCTTTTTGATAAGAACCGAAAATACCAAACAACATGTTCTTTCGACCCTCTTCCTGTAACTTCTTCGAAGTTGGCATTTTGTCCTGCCAAAGAGTAAAGTACTTTTCGTGCAATGCGATTAATTGCTCTTGCGGCAATACACCAAACTTTTCAACTTCTGATGGATAAAAAGTTGATATATCTTTAAAATCGGCATTAGGTGCCCACTTGCGTGCCTTAGAATAATCAAATGGTTTTTGTGTTACGTTTTGCGATGGTTGTGAAAAGACAGTGCCGCCTCGAACAAAACTATCACCTTCTTGAGTCGCTTTCTGTTCGAATAGTTTTTGTAAATCCATAATATTTTCCCCATGACGCCTGATAATTAGATTGCCGTTTGGCTGTTGATAATCATTTAACACCTATCAGGAAAATATATAAAGGGGCGGTGCGGTCACGCTAAAGGTCATAAACGGACAATGGGTACTGGGCGTGAAAAATGGCTAAGCTTGGATTAAGGATGATGGAAAAATTCATTCGAGGGACTCCACTATCGTCATGATGGCAATGTCGAAATCAGGAGGGTAGCTTAGTCATGAGGTTTGGAAAATTCAAAAGATAACGTTTTATATCAGCGCAACTATTTTCGAACGTTACTTTCTCCGTTTAACTAATTCTGATAATAACTCGGTGGATTATGAAGACAACGTTTAAAGGCTTTCAAAAATGGTTGTAGTCATTAATCCAACTAATGTAGATATACCCCTTCCACTTGAAGATGTTCAGTGGATATGGCCATTAATTTAGAGTTAAATTAGCTATATTTGGTGTCCATTTGTGAGATAGAGACCGTTATACAAAAGAATGACGATAATCTCTTGGCGAACTTCCTGTCCATTGCTTAAAAACTCTTGAAAATGCCGAAGCTTCTGTATATCCCAATATATTTGCGATATTTTCTATCGATGTATTTGTTTCGGTAATCAAATGAATTGCTTTATCTCGTAAAAATTGAGCTTTTAATTTATTGAAACTATTTTTTTCCACAGAGAGATCCCGTCTTAATGTTCTTACACTTCTATTCATTTGTTCGGCTATTGATACCATACAAGTATTAGAGGATAGTTCTATCAATCTTAAACATTCATTTGAAACTGAGCAGTTCTCCCGATCAAATTCAGCGCGTTTAAACCAATATTCAGGTAATTGCTCTATGTAGTTCTTCAATTCTAACGATGAGCGCTGGCAAGGTAAATCAAGATAGCGAAGTGGGAATATTATTTTAGCCGTTTTAGCATTAAAACTGATGTTGTTCGTTGAAAACATCAAAGGATACTCTTCACTATTAGCTGTTTTATCATAAGGTAGACAAACTTGATCAAGAGGTATTTCTTTACTCGCCAGCCAACTCGGAAAACGATGCCAAATTAGCATAGCTAATTCAGTCAATATAACTTGAGCTTCTTTATTTGTTGACTGAACCTGAAAATGTACGCTTGCTTTATTTTGCTCAATGCTTAATTTCAATGACAGTTGTTTTGTCATTACTTTTAACGCCAACTCCGTATTTTTATAGACCTCTTGTAAGTTACTACAGTGAACGGCATTACTGGCTAACAACGAGAAACTCCCCAAAGGCAGAGGTTTATTTGATAGTCCTAAAAACTCATCTTTACTTTTTTTTGAAATAGCTTTTATTAACTGACTAAATTGTAATGGCGTTATTCGGTTGCGTGGATTTTTAAATAAGGCTGCATTCATCCCTGCCGATAATAATAGCGTTTCAATTTCATCGTTATCACTGCTAATGCATTTTAAAATGACTTTAGCAAAGTGAATTGAAATGGTGTGATTTTGATGCACTAAATAACCTCAATAAAAACGTTGTATTACAAAATAAGTTTACTGTACCTGGCCGAAAATGTTAACTAATTGACTGCTAATATCATTCATTACCTACAAATTAAACTTTACTATGTTATCCATAATTCAAAATGATAATTTAAAAAGGTGTGCTGTGAACTCTACCGATGAAGAATTTAATATTTTCCAAGATATGACTATTCGCTTTTTAGAAAAAGAAGTTGAACCTTTTTTTGAAGAGTGGGAAGAACAAGAATGCATGCCTAAGTCTTTATGGACAACGATGGGAGATGCGGGTTTATTGGGTATAGATATGCCTGAGCAATACGGTGGAGCCGAGGCGCCTTTTGATATTACACAGATGATTATTTATCAAATGTCGAAAATGTGCTTTGCCGGATTATCTACTGGTTATAATATCCACGCCAATATTGTTATGCCTTACATTTTAAACCTGGGCACTGAACAACAAAAACAACACTGGATACCTAAAATGATCAGTGGCGACATTATTGGAGCGTTGGCCATGACAGAGCCTGGCGCTGGCAGTGATTTAGCGGCAATGAAAACCAAAGCGGTTAAAGAGGGTAATGAATGGGTGCTCAGTGGTTCAAAGATATTTATTACCAATGGTATGTATGCTGATTTAGTGATTGTTTGTGCAAAAACCAGTACCGATGCTGGCGCAAAAGGTATTTCACTTTTTCTGGTTGATACCTCTTTACCAGGATTTTCTCGCGGTAAAAAATTAAAGAAAATAGGTCAACATACCAGTGATACCGCTGAATTGTATTTTGATAACCTGCGCATTTCACACGATTGTTTACTCGGTGAATTAGATAAAGGTTTTGTCCATTTAATGACTGAATTGCCACGCGAGCGATTAGGTTGTGCTATTCAAGCCATTGGCGCAAATGACGGCGTAATAGAAGAAACCATCAATTATGTAAAGGATCGTCAGGTGTTTGGCCAAGCCGTCGGTAAATTTCAAAATACGCGCTTTAAACTAGCAGAGCTCAAAGCACAGCAAGAGTTATGTCGAACCTATTTAAATGCCTGCACTGAAAAGCTAAAAACACATGAAATGACAGCAGAAGATGCCGCCATTTTAAAACTCACCACTACACAAGCACAGTGCAAAATTGCCGATGAATGTTTGCAACTCTTTGGTGGTTACGGTTATACCCGCGAATATAAAATTAGCCGTTTTTATGCCGATGCCCGTATACAAACAATTTATGGTGGCACGTCAGAAATTATGAAAGAAGTGATTGCTCGTACATTATTGGGTCGTTAATTCAAAGCAGCAGCGAATGATGCTGCTCAATTATACCAAGTCCATTAAGTTATTTCCCACTCAGCGAGTATTAAAAGGCTTAGAGGCAAGGCATTGATTGAAGAGAATGGTTGTTCAGGAGAATAAGCTCCTGCATTCTCTAATAAGCTGCATCCATGCAGCGTCCTTCTAAAAATCAATAACGCTGTATGTAAGCCTTTTAAACTCGCCCTTGGGAGCTTGTCAGAAAAGCAATAACTGCACAAATTTGTTAGATATAGAATGACTATATCAGCACAATTTTTTTTTGTTATGACTCTTCTGACATAGCTCTGAGGTGGGAATAAATTTGATGGAATTGGTATTAGTTTACTTTAGGAAAGATTATGTCAAAAATAAATGGTGTAGTGGTACTTAGTGCCGTACGTACCGCTATCGGTGGTTTCGGTGGCAGTTTAAAAGGTTTTACTCCAGCACAGCTTGGCACACTCTGTGCCAAGGAAGCATTGAACAGAGCAAATGTAGCAGTTGAAAGTGTAGGCTCATGTGTTGTTGGTAAGGTTATCCACAATGGTCCTAAAGATGCCTATTTAGCACGTGTGATCGGTTTAGATGCAGGATTACCTGAAAGTAGCCATGCCGTAACATTAAATCGTTTATGTGGCTCAGGTTTAGAAGCCATTATTCAGGCCGCGCAACAAATTCAATTAGGCGAAGTTGATACCGCCCTTGCAGGCGGTGCTGAAAGCATGTCTTCTTCGGCTTATACCCTTGAAAGCAATCGCTGGGGACAAAAAATGGGCAATAGTGTTGTTGTTGATGAGCTAACAACGACCCTGCAAGACCCATGGAATAATTTCCATATGGGGATCACCGCAGAAAATGTTGCTAACAGATATGATATTGGTCGAGCCGAGCAAGATAACTATGCCGCACAAAGTCATCATAAAGCAGCGCGTGCCATTGAAAGCGGACACTTTAAAGAACAAATTGTCCCTGTTGAAATAAAATCTCGAAAAGGCACAAAAATATTTGACACCGATGAGCATGTTCGTCCAGATACCACTGCCCAGTCCCTTTCAACCTTAAAGCCATATTTTAAAAAAGATGGCTCTGTTACCGCCGCAACGTCATCAGGCATTAATGATGCAGCCTCTATGGTAGTACTGATGTCAGAAGAAAAAGCGTTAAGTGAAGGCTTAAAGCCCATTGGCCGCTTAGTGGGCTATGCCCGTGCGGGTGTAAAACCATCGCTTATGGGTACAGGGCCTATTCCAGCAGTAAAACAGGTTTTTGAAAAAACAGGTTTAAGCATTGATGACATCGACGTGATTGAATCGAACGAAGCATTTGCGGTTCAGGCGCTTTGTGTGGCTAACGAGTTAAATTTCCCTGCTGAAAAAGTTAACCCGAATGGTGGCGCGATTGCTTTAGGTCACCCTGTTGGCGCAACCGGCGCAATTTTGACCACTAAGTGTTTATATGAACTTAAACGAATCAACGGTAACTATGGTTTAGTTACTATGTGTATCGGTGGTGGTCAAGGTATAGCAGCAATTTACCAAGCGATGTAGTTTTTTGCTAAGGACAATAAAGATGTCGTCTGCAAGCGATTGAGCTAGCTTTTAACTTAGTCGCTTGCGAGCATTATTTATTACCTGAAATAAAAGCATTAAGTGGCACTGAATTTCAGACAGAAATTCAGTGCCTACGTGACAAAAGCATCAATGATATTTTGAATAAAACCAGCTCCTAGTGGCCTAAACATATCTGCATATAAGCAGCTGAATTGGCACTAGAATAACACAGCAGTTATCGGATAAAATACTGTAGGTTGGTTAGCGACAACCTACAGATTCAACACTGATTAAAGTGTTTTCAGGGCAGCCCCCATATCCCCCATCTCAACATCAGGTTCTTTATGATAAGCCACGCGCGTCCATTGGATTAACTGCTTAGGACCTACATTATCATCCACTGAACTTCGGCCAAAGAAACCCGTTCCGATCACCGATCCCTGAGTCAGGTTTGTTGTCATGCCAGCAGAGCCCACCACACCAGGCGTATTGACAGCAATGCGACAAACAGGTAACGCTGCACCGTAGCGGGCCACAACAGCCGGATCATTAGCATGAATAACCGCCGAATGCCCCTTACCCATTAATTCTAACATTGCCAAAGCGGTGGCAATGCCCTGACCTACCCCATCAACAGTGATATAACCCAGTACAGGAAACATTTTTTCCTTACTAACTGGATCCTTAATACTGATCTCATCAATCTCAACAACTAATGATTTTGTTCCTTCTGGCACAGAGAATCCCGCTTTATCGGCCATCCACTCAGCACTCTTTCCTATAGCTGCCACACAGGCAATCCCTTCAGGGAACAAAAAATCACGCAGTTTCTGCTCTTCTTCTCCTGCGACAAAATAAGCGCCAGCTGCTGTCATGGCTAGCTTTAACTGACTGCTGATTTCCTTATCTGCTACTACCACAGACTCACAGGTGCAAGGGAGACTATGATCAAAGCTGTTGCTAAAAACAACCTGACCACCCGCAGTTGCAATATCTGCTGTTTTATCAACATAACAGGCAACGTTGCCCGGTCCTACACCGACCGCTGGGTTACCAGAGCCATAGGCCGCACGTACCATAGCTGGACCGCCTGTTGCTAAGATCACATTGGTGCGATCCGATTGCAACAGTTGGTTTACCAAGGGAATACTTGGCTCTGTTAATACCTGAATAGATCCTTTGGGGGCTCCAGCACGTTCCGCTATTTTGGCAACATATTCTGCAGCGTGTACACAACATTCCTTCGCCGCAGGATGGGGACAGAGTATAACCGAATTACGAGTCATCAGACTGATCAGAGCCTTATAATAAATAGTCGTCACCGGATTGGTACAAGGCACCAAGGCAACAACTACACCGGCAGGCTTAGGAAAGCTGACAATTTTTTTCTTATCGTCGACCTGCGGATCGACATAATCGCCAACATTGAGGACATCGAGCAAACCAATAGAATTTAGTAAGTTTTTCTGGTGCTTGTCGGCAACATTGCCGAAACCTGTTTCACGTACCGCCCACTCAGCATAAAATTCGGCTTTATCTTGAGCGGCTTCAGCGACTGCTTTAACAATAGCTTCAACCTTATCTTTTTCAAAACCACTAAAGGTTGACGCAGCCTTGTGCGCGTTGGCGAACAATTCATCTACGATCTTCTGAACTTCTGGTGCAACTTCATTCATGTCACTCATTACATTCTCCTATTAATACCAATCTCACTAACTATGTGATCATTTCTACTTGCTAAAATCACCAACTACTGCGTTACTTATTTAATAATGAGAACAACTAGTTATTAAATAAATGCCTTGTATTTAGCAATTTTTTCTACGTATAAAATAGATCACCTAATTAATGAAACTAGTATAGTTTTTAACAAAGCATAAAAAAGGGCTCTACGGCATTTGGCCAAAATCCTTCATCTGCAGGATGAACAGGTCTAAAAAATATTTCATAGGGCATAAATTAACGACTTTGTGCCAATGACATTATTTAACTAACCTGGAAAAATATTTTCAACAATTGAACATTTCAACTATTTGAACATTTCAATTATTGTGGAGATATAGATGCGTTTAGACCAGCGACAAGGCGGACAAGAAAACGGTCAAATACGGTCATTTGTAACAAAATCAACCCTAAGTAGATTAATTCACGGCTACAAGTAAGCCCTTAAACTGACCCAGTCACTGACGTGTTGATGAGTGGAAGAAAAACTTAGTGATTTTACCTTTAACTAATTGATATTTTCATATTTTCATTAACGAAAGCAGGACTATTTATTTTCAGTGTAACTACCGTCAATACCATTGATACAATCACCGCTGCAGCTGCTATCGATATAGCGTTTACTAACCCCTGTGATTCGATAAAGTACCCCATCAATTCACCACACAGTGCTGCACTAGAGGCTAGAATAAAGGCAATCATAGAAGTATAGCGACCACTGTGGTCAACCATAGCCAGTAGCCCCATTTGATAAGCAACAACAAACTGCAGTAGACCGTTAATAAAACAAACCGCTACAGAAAAAAACAGCAGACCGGTGCCATAAATTAATCCGATAAAACACAGAAACATAAGTGCCATACCCAGTACAATAGGTTTGAGGTGACCAACACGCTGTCCCAGCCAAGCACAATATAAAGCGCCTGCCAATCCAGAGAGTAGTGCAAACGTCAATACTGTACTTATTTGAGACTCACTCAAGCCCTGCTCGATCCCAATATGTCCGGCAAAACTCCATACGGCAGTATAAGCGCCAAAAAAAATAAACAGAGCAAAAGCGGAGAGTAACGCCTGCCAATTGAAACCAGACACGACATCTTTATTGAGTAATTCATTTTCAGCTATATTGACCTTATTCGGCAGCCAAAAAATTGCAGGCATAGTCAATGCGTATAAAAACAAAAGACCGTAAATAAAACCACTGTAGCCGAATTGCTTGGCCACT
>MAAC01017592.1_pt1 | contig 18868 bp, 15 predicted proteins | sample 1115981 | NCBI WGS metagenome assembly MAAC01 (sample SAMN04961126, study PRJNA320927) | seawater metagenome | isolation source: sample BD02T64 sea water enriched with oil for 64 days | place: USA:Gulf of Mexico | collected 2013-07-27
TTTCAAAAATTTATTGATTCAGATTTTTTAAAATAAAAACAGGAGTTAAAAATAATTTAATGAATTGCTTTCAGCAAATTACTTTTAACCCCTGCTATGTTACAAACTATCACTAAACACTACATCATTCTAAAGCGCTATAGATAAACTTTCCAAATTTCTTTCTAATCTCTAACGTTTTCTTCCCTCCTATTTGTGTCATAATAACTGCGGTAAAGCCTTCTACGGGATCTACAATAAATGAGGTAGAATACGAGCCTTCCCAAATATAGCTGCCCTCAGAATACAATTCATTAGCAGATCTGGCTGCTGTAATTATATTCACATCAAAACCAAAGGTATTCCCTTCCCCTACTATGCTATTGGCGGATTGGCAGGTAAAATTATCGCTTTCTTTATTAGTTTAGCGGTTGCTAGCTTACCCCTAACCGGTATTTTATTATGGCATGGGCGTAGGTATAAAAAGAAATAGATTCTTTTTCAGTTAGGTCAATCATCTTTTCATTATTTTATGATTGTCTAAGCTTTTTTCGAAGGTGTATTGTTTTAACCACTCCAAAGCTTCAGGGTTTTGAGACCGTTTATTTTTTTTATTTACTGCTTCAGTCCAACCTGTTTCTCAATTCTTAAACGTTTCATTTTAGCAAACAGGGTTTTGTCTTTTATATTTAGAATATTGGCCGCGCCTTTAGGTCCACTTACCCTCCAATCTGTAAAATCCAATACTTTTACAATATAGTCACGTTGTAATGCTTCAAACGACTTAAAATCATCTGTAGAAACAAGCACATCAGTATTCGGCATCCATTGGCCTGGGTTTAAAGTTGTGCCACTTTCAACAATAACAGCACGTTCAATTAAATTCTCTAATTCTCTAATATTTCCTGGAAAACTATAAGCCATTAAGACGGCTATCGTTTTCTTAGACAGCCGTTTAAATGCTTTTCCTGCTTTTTTGGAATATTTCTCTAAAAAATATTGAGCTAATAAAGGAATATCTTCTTTACGAGCACGTAGGGGGATATTATAAATAGGAAAAACATTTAAACGATAATAAAGATCTGCTCTAAATGTTCCTTCTTTTATCATTTCTTCAAGATGCCTGTTTGTAGCAGCGATTACCCTAACATCTACTTTTATCGTTTTGGTGCCACCCAATTCATCAAATTCTCCTTCCTGTAATACCCGTAAAAGTTTGGATTGTAAGTCGATAGGCATCTCTCCTATTTCATCTAAAAAAATGGTTCCACCGTCCGCAAGGGTGAATTTCCCCAACTTATTTGTAATTGCTCCTGTAAAAGCCCCTTTTTTATGCCCAAACAACTCACTTTCTATTAGCTCTTTGGGTAATGTGGCACAATTTATTTTTATAAGAGGCCTATTTTTTCTTAAGCTATTATTATGTAAGGCACTTGCCAACAATTCTTTACCAGTACCAGATTCGCCTGTGATTAAAACAGTAGTGTCTGTTGGTGCTACTTGATTGACTTGTTCTAGAACCTTTTTATAAGCATCACTACGACATATGATATTATCGGCATTAATTTTAATGTTTAGTTCTTCTTGTAGGTATTCGTTTTCGTTTTCAAGACGTTCCTTTAAAGATTTTATTTCCTCTAAAGCTTCATAGAGTTTTAAATCGCGCATTTTTCGTTCGGTAACATCTCTAATAACAGCACAATTATAATCTTCATAATTATACCGTAAATGATTAGCAGTGATGTCTACCGGAAACTTTGTACCATCTTTTCTTAGCACCAACCACTCAAATCGCAAAGACCCTTTTTCTACTATTTCATCGAAATGAGAAGCCCACCATTCTGGTGTTATAGAGGGGTCCAAATCAAAAATATTAAATGTCTTTAATTGTTTTTTGCTAAACCCCAATTGCTTAATCACTGAATTGCTATAATGCAGCAATTCACCATTTCTGTTATAAACATAGATTAAATCTTCTGCGTTATCAATCACCTCTTTATAAAGCTGTAATGCATTTTCCTTAATTTGCTGTTCAGTAATATCTTGATAAACTCCTAATATTTTGTAAACTTTGTCACCCTTTAGTATGGGTTTGGCTACAGCTCTAATAAACCGAGAGGGGTTCTCTTTAGTTTCTAAAACCTCATCATAAGAGGCTGCTTTTCGCATCACACCACGCAATAGCTCTTTTACTTTTTCAGTATCCTTAAAATAATGAATAATATTGGCAGGTGTTAAATCAGCTTTATCATCTGTATTAAATATCCGTAATGCTTCTGTGGTTGCAATTAGAGAACCATCTTGTAAATTCAATTCCCAGCCCCCTACATTGGCAATGGTTTGGGTATTATCCATTAAATTTTTGTAAAAACTGGATTGGGTTATGTCATTAACAATAGCACAGATTAGATTTTTTCCATTATTTGAGAAAAACTGAACATAAACCTCTACTTCGTAAAACTTACCGTTTTTGTTTTTATGGGTTTCTTTAAAGTGATGAGTCTTCTCTTTTTTTACAATTTCCCAATGCGATTTCCAACTTTCTACAGTAGCTGTAGTGTTAATATCAAAGATGGAAAGCCTTATAATTTCAGACTTACGATAGCCTAAACGTTCGCAAAACTTTGTATTGGCATAAACAATGCTTCCTTCTTCATCCATCCACATAACTTCATAAGGTAAAGCTTCAACTAACCATTCTTTTACCAAGGACTCTTGTATTTCTGACTTCATTTTGTTTGAGTTTACCATGTAAATATAATCAATTATTTCTCATATAATAGCATATTCTAATAAATGAGAATGATATTTTCTAGCACATCACGCTTATAACGCTGTAGTGCAATACGTTATGGTTGTGGCACAAGATTAGCCTATTGTATGCCAAACGATATTACAATGAAACGTAAAGAATTTTTAAAAAAGACAATCGCAGGAGGTTCACTTTCAATTTTAGGATTAACAGCTTTAGCTAAAGTAAGTAATGCAGTATCAGATACTAATTCTGAAAAAGAAACTCTCGGTTATAATCATTTACCTAATAAAGAATATAAAACTATGAATACAGTACTTCACAAAGCAGGCACAAGAGGAGATGCAAACCACGGTTGGTTACAATCAAAACACAGCTTCAGTTTTGCTAATTATCACAACCCGGAAAGAATGAATTTTGGTGTTTTACGTGTACTAAACGATGATGTTGTTGCACCTGGTATGGGCTTTGGCACACATCCACATAAAAACATGGAAATTATTTCTATCCCTATGGAAGGAGATTTAGAACACAAAGATAGTATGGATAATACTACGGTAATTAAATCTGGTGACATCCAAATATTAAGTGCCGGCACAGGTATCACCCATTCAGAATATAACAAGAATAGCGATAGAGAGGTTAAATTTCTTCAAATATGGGTAATTCCTAACCAAAAGAATGTGACCCCAAGATACGATCAGATCACCTTGAATGTTGCTGACCGCAAAAACAAGTTTCAACAAGTGTTGTCTCCAAATCCGGAAGATTCTGGAGTATGGGTTCATCAAGATGCTTGGTTCAATATGACCAATCTTGATCAAGGTAAAAAACTGACTTACCAATTAAACAAGCCAGAAAAAAACGGAGTATATGTCTTTGTATTAAAAGGCAATGTCACCATAAATAACCAACCCTTAACTAATAGAGATGGTTTTGGAGTATGGGATGTGAATCAACTAGACATTAAAGCAGATTCAAATACAGAATTGCTTTTAATGGAAATCCCAATGAATTAATAAACAATTAATTATAAATAAAAATTAGTAACCGTCAATATTGACACAAATTAAATTAAACATAAAAATCATGAACAATTTAAAATTAACTTTCGTATTTCTTTTAGCAATCACAATGAACGTTTTTGCACAAAACCCTAACAACGATCCTAATCTTGCTGGCAGTCAACTATTAGACGCAGACGACCACGCATTAATCTTAATTGACTACGAAGGTCAAATGGCATTCGCAATACAATCTATTGATATTCAAACCTTACGAAACAATGCAGGTTTAGTAGCTGGTACGGCTAAATTATTTAAGGTTCCTACCATTATTACTACGGTAGCAGAAAAATCTTTTAGCGGTCCTGTATTTCCAGAAATTAAAGAATACTATGGCGATGTGTCTTCCTATATAGACAGAACTACCATGAATTCTTGGGAAGACAAAAGAATTGTTGAAGCAGTTAAAAAAACGGGTAAAAAACGCATCGTACTTGCAGGGCTTTGGACAGAAATCTGTATCACACTTCCTGCATTATCATCATTAGAAGATGGTTACGAAGTTTATGTAATTACCGATGCTAGTGGTGGTGTATCTAAAGAAGCACATGATATGGCTGTAGCACGTATGATTCAAGCTGGTGTAGTACCAATTACTTCTATGCAATACTTATTAGAATTGCACAGAGATTGGGCAAGAGCTGGTAATTATGTGGAAGTGACCAACTTGGTGAAAAAATATGGAGGTGCTTATGGTTTAGGTGTCGATTATATTTCTACAATGACGGGTTGGATTAAAGAAGGTGGAGACAAACACTAATTAAGTTAATAACGAAGCGCTCTGCTTTATACCAAATAGAGCGCTTTTAAAAAAGAAGAACAATGAAACAGTTTATACTATATTTAATTTTTGCTGTAGCATTCGTGTCTTGTAAACAAGAAACTAAAACGAATACGATAACAGCAGACTTAATTGTTACCCATGCAAAGGTGGCAGTTATGGACTATGACAAAACAATTACAGAAGCTATCGCTGTAAAGGATGGTAAAGTTTTAGCAACAGGATCTAATGCAGAAATTCTCAAACTAAAAAACAATACTACAAAAATCATTGACGCCAAGGGTAGAACATTGATACCAGGCTTAAATGACTCTCATTTACACTTAACAAGAGGTGGTCGTTTCTTTAATGCAGAATTACGTTGGGATGGTGTAAAATCATTAAAAATAGCTTTGCAAATGTTAAAAGAGCAAGCGGCTAGAACACCAAAAGGCCAATGGGTAAGAGTAATTGGCGGATGGAGTCCTTTTCAATTTGAAGAAAATAGATTTCCAACACCGCAAGAAATTAATGAAGCCACAGGAAATGTCCCAACCTATGTTTTGTATTTATACAGTAGAGCTTGGTTAAATCAAGCGGGATTAGATGTTTTAGGTATAGATGAAAACACCAAAGCACCAGTTGGTAGCACGTTTGAAAAAGATGCTCATGGAAAATTAACAGGTGTTCTACTGGCAGAACCTAATCCGTCAATTTTATATGCTCGTATTGGAGCATTGCCATCGCTTACTCAAGAAGAAATGGTAAACTCAACAAAGCAGTTTTACAGAGAACTGAATAGTTTAGGAATTACAAGCGGTATTGACGCTGGCGGTGGTGGTCATAAATTCCCAAAACATTACACCGGCACAAAATTATTAGCCGATGCTGGAGAAATGCCTATCCGATTATCGTATTATTTATTCCCTCAAAACAAAGGGGCAGAATATGCAGAATTTCAAGAATGGATGACTGCGAATAAAGTAGGACACAATGGTGAAATTCATTTAGAACACGGTTATGAGTTAGAAGGTGGTGGCGAGTTTTTAGCTTGGAGTGCAGGAGATTTCGAGAACTTTTTAGCACCGCAACCCATGTTTGAAGATAGACCTACTTGGAGAGAAGATATTAAAAGAGTAATTCGCTTACACGTAGATAAGGGTTGGCCATTCAGAATACACGCTACCTATGGCGAAAGCATTGCAAATATATTAGATGTTATCGAAGAAGTAAATAAAGAGACCAACGGAAAATTAGCAGCAGAGCGTTGGATGTTTGATCACGCAGAAACAGTAACAGAAAAAGAGCTGATACGCATCAAAGCATTAAATGGCGGTATTGCGATACAAGCTCGGATGGCTTATGCAGGTGAATTTTTTGTGGAACGTTACGGAGCAGACAAGGCAAAACAAGCACCACCAGTTAAAAAAATTATGGAAATGGGAATACCATTAGGTGCAGGTACAGATGGTACACGTGTAGCAAGTTATAATCCTTGGCCAGCATTATATTGGTTAATCTCTGGGAAAACAGTTGGCGGATTACAATTAAGCGAAGCATCTAATCTCTTATCACGAGAAGAAGCACTTTATCTATACACAAAAGGTAGTGCTTGGGTATCTAAAGAAGAACATGTAAAAGGAAGTTTAGATAACGGTATGTATGCAGATTTTACACTTTTATCTGAAGATTACTTTACCATTCCAAAAAAGCAAATCAACCATTTAAAAGCGGTGTTAACCGTAGTTGATGGTAAGGTTGTTTACGGAGCTGAAGAATATCAAGCTATGAATCCGCAATTACCAGAAGTGATCCCTAATTGGTCACCAGTTAAATATTATGGTGGATATCAAAATAAGTAAATTAAATAATAATTTTTAAATAGAAACAAAATGGAAACAATAGTAAAAACAAAATGGAACATTGATACAGCACATTCTGAAATCAGCTTTAAAGTAAAGCACATGATGATTTCAACAGTAACTGGTTATTTCGAAAAGATTGATGCTTCGATTGAAACTGAAAATGAGAATTTCGTAAATGCAGATTTTAACTTCAGGGCTCAAATTAATTCTATCAATACAAAAAACAGCGATAGAGATAATCATTTAAAGTCGGACGATTTCTTCAATGCAGAAGCATATCCGGAAATGACTTTTAATTCAAAATCCTTTGATGGTAGTACATTAATCGGAGACTTAACTATTAGAGATGTCACCAAAGAAATTTCTTTAGATGTAGACTTTAACGGGGTGGCAGTAGATCCTTATGGGCAAACCAAAGCAGGTTTTGAAATCGTAGGAAAGATCAATAGAAAAGATTTCAATCTTACCTGGAGTGCGGTAACCGAAGCAGGAAGCATCGTTGTTAGCGATACTATTAAATTAATTGTTGACTTACAGTTCATTAAAGTATAGTGTTTTGTTGGTTTGAGTGTTAATTGGGCTGGTGTTATTTTTCATTAGCCCAATTTTCAAAAATTAATAAACGTAACAATTTTAATTTATTCAAAAATGATAATAACCTTTTAAAGGTTGAACAAAAAAAAATAATAGAAATGACAGAGCAAATTATGGTAATTACAGGAAAAGAAAATATTGAAGATATTCAAAATCAAGAAATAAATGCCTTAACTCAATTTTATAAAGCATTTAATGAAAGAAATATGAATTTAATGCAAAATATATGGCTCAACTCTACAGAAGCATCTATGAACAATCCACTTGGCGGAATAATGAGAAGTTGGAAAGAAATAGAAAGTATTTATGACAAAATATTTAATGGGAAAGCGAAGGTTTATGTAGAATTTTATGATTTCACTATTCATAAAACAAAAAATATGTTTTTTGCTACAGGTAGAGAAAGGGGATTTTTCAAAACAGATGAAAAAGAAATAAAATTAGCAATAAGGACTTCAAGAATTTTTAAAAAAGTTCGCGGAGAATGGAAACAAATACAACATCATGGTTCTATTGATAATCCAGAATTATTAAAAGCATATCAGGAGTTAGTGAAGAAATAAATTTTTAAAATCACAGATATGCAATTAATAAAAAGTTTAAACTGGCGTTACGCAACAAAGAAATTTGACAACACTAAAAAAGTAAACGATGTTGATATTTCGCTTCTTGAAGAAGCAACTAGACTATCTGCTTCATCATATGGTTTCCAACCATATACAATATTAAAAATTGAAGATTCAGAAATTAGGAAACAATTACAACCATTATCGTGGAATCAAACACAAATTGTAGATGCCTCTCATCTTTATGTGTTTTGTAGTTTTTTAGATTTTACAGATGATATGGTAGATGAATATGTTAAGCATAAAGCAATTACTCAAGGCATTCCATTTGAAAAACTGGAAGGCTACAAGGGTTTTATGAAGGGGAAACTAAAAGAAAAATCAAAAGAGGAAATTACACATTGGACAGCAAAACAAACATACATTGCGTTGGCTAATATGTTAGCAGCTTGTGGTGAACTAAAAATAGATTCTTGTCCAATTGAAGGCTTTGAAACTGAAGGTTATGATAAACTTTTAGGTTTAAACGAAAAAGGGCTTACAGCAATCGTTGTAATGGCTGTAGGATATCACGATGATAATGACCCTAACTTTAATAAGGTAAAGGTTAGAAAAACTAATGAAGAATTAATTCAGATTATCTAAATCCGAACAATACGGTTCTTCAAAATATAATTCAAATGAGTTATATTTGAAAGGTAAATAAACACAATAAAATGCGTTTATTGATTAGTTAGTCACAACTTAACCACACCAATGAAAATTGATAATAAATTAAGCAAATTACCATTAACTAAGTCCAAACCAAATACATTGGAATCATTGTTTGGAAAAACCGACATTGAGCCATTTTGGGTTGCAGATATGGAATTTGAAATAGCCAAACCGATTCAAGAATCTTTAGTGCAACGGATTTCTAATTCAAGCTTTGGATATGAATACAAACCTGACTCTTTTTTTATCGCTCAAAAAAAATGGTATCACAAAAATTACGGAATTGACTTAAACAAAAATCACATAATTTATAGTCCGAGTATTACAACTACCATTTCTATTTTAATTGAAAATTTCACGTCTGAAAATAACGGTATCATAATTCAACCACCTGTTTTTATGGAATTCCGAGATGTGATACGAAACACAAAACGTAGAATAATTAAAAATCCTCTAAAGTTAGTTGACAAACAATATAAAATTGACTTTCTAGATTTAGAGGAAAAAGCAAAATTGGAAAATAACAAAATTCTAATTATTTGTAATCCTCATAATCCAGTGGGTAGAGTTTGGACTAAAGAAGAATTAAGCCAAGTCGTTAAAATTTGTAAAAAAAATGACTTACTTCTTATTTCAGATGAAATACATAAAGACATTATCCTTTTCGAAAATCAATTCACTTCTGCTTTACATTTCATTGATGATTATGAAAAAATTGTTATTTGTACATCAGAAGCCAAGACATTTAACCTTTGTGGAATATCGGATTCAATGGCCATAATTTCAAACGAAGACATTAAAAATTCTATTTCGGAAACATTCAAAAAATATAATTTAGGTAGAACAAATGCACTTACACGAGTTGCGCTCGAATCAGCTTATAATAATGGGGAATCTTGGTTGAAAGAAGTCATAAATACTATTGAGAAAAATATTCAAAGCATAGAAAGAGAATTAGAAAATTCTAAAATTGAGCTTATAAAACCAGAAGGAACTTATCAAGTCTGGTTAGATTTTAGAAAAGTTTATAAAGACTCTAAAGAAATGTTTATTCATTTAACAGAAAAATCCGGCATCGGACTTAACGCAGGACATTGGTTCGGACGAGAAGGAGCGTTATTTATGAGAATGAATATTGCAAGCTCCAACGAGAAAATAACTAATGCGATTAAAAGAATAAAAAAAGCAGTGCCTAACACGGATATAAAACATAGCTCGTAAATACTAAACCAAAGATTCTTAACCCATGCTTTGCTACTTTCTATACCCTGAACACAAAATTATTCTAAAGCGCTATAGATAAACTTTCTAATCTCTAACGATTTCTTCCCTCCTATTTGTGTCATAATAACCGCGGTAAAGCCTTCTAAGGGTTCTGCAATAAACGGGGTAGAATAAGAGCCTTCCCAAAAATAACTACCTATAGAATATAATTCATTGGTACATCCTTCTACTGCAAATATTTACACTTCTACTATGTAAATTTATACGTTCATAGGTAATCGGTATTATAAAATTTTAGTTACAACCTACCCTTTAAATCGTCACTATAACAACCTATGAATACATTTAAAATGAAATATAGACTCCTCAACCCAAAACACTATTATAACGAGTTTCTACAACTGGCAAAATTCGTCATCAAACCAGTTTATGATACTAACCAAACCCTTACCATCCCAGAAAAAATTAAAGGCACCTGGACCATGTTTGTGGTAAAATTTGTGTTGATGATTATCGTAGGCGTATCTATCGGGATCTTTTACGATGCAGAAAATAAAACCAGCATTAGCATGGTAGAACGATTCACTCCTGCGGTATTGCTAATGGTTTCGGTATTGATTCTCCCTTTACTAGAGGAAGTGGCCTTTCGACTCTCTTTAAAGTTTAAGCCGATTTTCCTGGCATTGACCTTAGGGGTTCTAGCCTATTATATCGTGACTAAAGGGATGTATCATACCAAATTAAGCGATGTATCTGTGCATTTTATGGAAAGATGCCTGATCGCAATAGCCGTACTGGTGGTGACCTACCCCTTATTTTCTGTCCCTAAAATAAAAAGGGCATTAGAAAAATTCTGGGCAAGCAATTTTAGAGGGATCTTTTATGTGATCAGTTTGGCTTTTGCCTGGGTGCATATTTTGAACTACGAGCTAAGCTTAGAGCATCTATTATTGATGCCTTTAATTACCATGGACAAACTAGTGTCTGCCCTCTGTTATGGATATACTAGAATGCATTATGGCTTTATCTATAGCTTTGCTATCCATATGCTCAATAACAGCATCGGGTTTATGGTGATGATGCTTGCTGGTGGGGAATAATTGTAAGGGGAAGTACAGAATCTTAAAAAAAATCTCTCCCTAGTTTTCGGGAGAGATTCACAGGCTCTTAAATATCAAATAAGATAATAATTAAAAAAAAAGCTATTATTTTTAGGATCCTTCTGGAATCCAAATCCCTGTAGCTAGGGTTTCTTTAATATATTGCGAAAAATCCTTTGGTTTTCTACCTATTACGGTTTCAATATCGTTGGTAATTTCTGCATTGTTAGGGTTTCCGAGAACTTCAGAAAATAAATAGTCGATCAACCAGATAAAATCGGCAGGGACTCCTTGTTGTTTCATCGCATTGGTATAGGCCGCCAAAGAAATAGGTGTAAATACGATGTCCCTTTTAGTAGCCACAGAAATCTCTTGGATTGCCTCTTTAAATGTAAGCTGCCTTGGCCCCGTAAGCTGATATATTTTTCCGTTATGTTCTTCCCCTAACAATGCAGCGACCACCACATCCGCAATGTCATCGGTATCTACATAAGGAACTTTTACTTCTGCTTGGGGGAGCGCGACAAATCCCTCAAGGATCGGTGCTAGAAAAAAGCTTTCACTAAAGTTTTGATTGAACCAACTGGCACGTACAATGGTATATGATAATCCGGAGTGGATCACTACCTGTTCACAAAGTTCTGCTTCTCGCTCTCCCTTCCCCGATAACAGCACTAATTTTTTTATACCAAATCTTTTGGCCTGCTTTGTCAATTCTTCTATGGCTTCCAATGCCCCTGGAACTGCTAAATCGGGTTGAAAAGTAATATATACCTTATCCATCCCTTGCAATGCCTTGGACCAACCTTCTGGTTTTTCCCAGTCGAATGCAGGACATGCCGATCTAGAACCAATTCTTACACTATATTCGGCTTCCGTTAATTTACTTGCTACTTTGCGGCCAGTTTTTCCTGTGCCACCGATGACTAAAATTTGTTGTGTTTTCATGATGTATTATTTTATAATTAATTATTAGCCATTTTGGCTTTGTTTTTATTTAGAGGATTCTTTTAGAAATTTGAATAAGACTCAAAAGGAGTAAAAAGAAGGAGATGACAGAAGTTAGGCTTCGTATTAAATGCAAGCGGTTCCATTTTACTTCAAAGCGATCTCTAAGGTTTTTTAAGTCTTCGGGGCTAGTTATGCTTAAATCGGTTTTATCTAAGATTTCATTTAGCGGTACATTCCCGAAAATGGTAATTAGTACCAGTCCAAAAAAGTAAAAGATTGTAGCTACAATTAGCAACCAGACTACCGAATTGGAAAAATCTTTAAACAAATACAGATTTGCCAGGTTTAATAAGAAAGGCACGAAAAAGACAATCATAAACCAAGGGTTGAGGATGGTTTTATTAATTTGCTGAAAGGATTGTAAATAACCAATATCAGTAAGCCGTCCCAGTCCGGGACTGATGGTGTTTATAAAAGTAAAACAAAGACCTGCAGACATTCCTGTGAATATAACCGCTAATATAAGTGTGGTAAATTTTAATGAGAGTTCCATAATATTTCCTTTTGAATTATAGTACAAAGATGCCAGACAATAGGAACTAGAACTTGTTGCTAAAGGATAAAGATTTGTTCTAAAAGGAGTTTATTTAATTTGGCTGGGGCGGTACCCAAACTTTTTTTCAAAAGCATTAGAGAAGGAACTCAAACTATCGTAACCTACTTGCCAAGCTGCCTCTTGCACCGTAGCTTCTTGGTTTCTAATAAGGTTATGTGCTACCGTAAGGCGTTTGTTTTGAAGGTATTTAAAAACGGGGACTCCAAACAATTCTTTAAAGTCCTTTTTTAATTTATAAGTATTTAATCCAATCTGCTTAGAAATTTCATTTAGGGAAGGTGGATTGTCTAGGTTGTTTACTAAAATATCTTTTGCCTGATTGAGTTTTTCGCGTTCGTAACTTTTTATGTTGCTGGTTTTTAAGAGGGCCAATTGCCCAAAAAAATGAGAAAGAAGTGTGGTGATCTGACTTCGGAAAAACATCATTTTGGTTTTGCCTTGGTAGGGTATATTAAACAGCGAATCTACAATAGCCTGCATTTCGGGAGTCATGATAAAACTGGGACCTTCTACATAATGATCCTTAGGATTAACCAGCTGCTCGAGCATTTCGCCAAATAATTCTCCTTCTTCATTAGGGAGCTTATCCAAAACCTTCATCGTGGTTGCGATGACCAAACATACTAATGGTTTTGAGGGAGAAACGGTATGTATAAATTCTACCTTATTATCTGCATAAAAGGAAAGTGCCAAGCCTTTTGTATGGCTAAAGTCCTTGTTTTTTTCACCATAGGTTACGGTTAAATCTACATTCCCAGAACCATAGAAAGCAACCGCGATTACCGGTTCATCAAAAAAACAGGAATCTTTGGTTATCGTTTCCGTTTTAGATTCTTCAACCAGAATTGTAAAGTCATTGATATCGATGATAGCTCTATTCATATCCTTGTTACAAATTTACTGTTTTTTGGGTTTATGGTATATAGTATAAATGATGAGAATTAGGATCTAAAGCCTCCCTTAACTTCAGCCTGTTAACACCTTAATTATTACTGACTTACCTTATGGATTTTTCACTTATCTTTAGTACAAATCAATTAACAAACCATGGGAATGACAAAAACCTCAAAATCCCCGCATAAATTTGGAACATTTTTGGGTGTATATACTCCTAGTATCCTTACCATATTGGGGCTTATCCTATTTCTGCGATTTGGATGGGTTGTTGGAAATGTTGGGCTTGTCAATACCTTGGTTATCGTAGTCATGGCTAGTTCGATCACCTTTATTACAGGTTTGAGTGCCTCTGCCATCGCTACAAATATTAAGGTTGGCGTTGGAGGGGAATATTTTATGATCTCCCGTAGCCTTGGGCTAGAACTCGGAGGAGCCATCGGGATACCTCTTTATATGTGTAGAACCCTTAGTGTTACCTTCTATTGCTACGGACTTTCAGAAGCCATCTTGGTGCTTTGGCCTGAAGCCCGTTCAGCGCTACCTACTTATAGCTTACAGGCCTTGACAGTGGTTTTTATCATACTAGTTACAGCGCTATCTGGAAAAAGTGCCAAGTTGGTGTTGAAATCTCAAATTCCTATCATGATCATCGTAGCTGGAGCGATACTGGCGCTTATTATTGGGGTGTTAACTCAAAATATGCACGCACCGATCATAGAGGCTTCCTATGTTAGTGCCCCGAAAGGTTATTGGTATGTGTTCGCCGTATTCTTCCCTGCAGTTACAGGATTCACAGCGGGTATTGGCCTAAGTGGAGATCTTAAAGATCCTCAAAAATCCATCCCAAAAGGGACTTTAGGGGCGGTATTGAGTGGCGCTATTATTTACCTTATTATTCCCCTTGCACTGGCTATAACCGGTGTACTTACCATGGAGCAGCTAGCCGATCCCGATGCCGGGATCACCATTTGGACACGAATTGCCATTCTGGGACCATGGATCGTTTATCCTGCTGTTTGGGGCGCCGTTCTTTCTTCTGCATTTGGAAGTATCTTGGGAGGGCCACGTATCCTTCAAGCCTTATCCAAGGATGGGTTGATGCCAAAGTTCTTAGGGAAACTTTCTCGTTCGGGTCAGCCCACCATCGCAACCTGGATTAGTGGAATTATTGCCATCTCGGCTGTATTTCTGGGAGGATTAAATACCATCGCCCAATATGTTTCGGTATTATTCTTAACACTTTATGTAGCTATAAACATAAGTGCCTCTGTGGAGCAACTTATTAAAGAACCCTCCTACCGACCAAAAATTAATGTCCCCTGGTTTGTATCCCTTCTAGGGGCTCTGGCCGCAATGGTAGTGATGTGGCTTATCAATCCCTTGGCATTTGCATTTGCGCTTGGTTTTGAGGCCCTTATTTTTATCTACCTGATGAACAAGAAGCTGGAACAACAATGGGGGGATGCTGCTACAGGAATCTGGATGCACATAAGTAGGTATGCACTACTTCGTTTAAGCAACAAGCGTGTTCATACCAGGAATTGGCGACCCATTGTTATATTGTTTATTCGGGAAATAAAAGAGCATTTACACCTAGTAAAATTCACCGAAATGTTAGGTCAGAATAGCGGTTTATTAACTATTTCCAAACTCATCACACCAGAAGACAAGAAAGAACTAGAACGACGCAATGAGATCGCTTTTGAAATGCAACGAGATCTGGTTGCTCATGGCTTAGAAGCCCTTACGGAAGTAAATGTGGTAAGCGATTTGAAGCATGGTATGAAACAGGTCGCAGCATCTCATGGGGTTGCAGGAATCAAAACGAATACGGTAGTATTTGGATGGTCATCGACTTCCAAAGGAAAGATTCAGGAACTGGAGATCATCAAAGACCTTGCTGCTGTAGGCAAGAATATCCTAGTTGCCAATATTCCGAAGCCATTCTCAAAGGCAGCAAAGAAGCGTATTGATATTTGGTGGCGTGGGCAGGACAGTAATGGCGACCTAATGCTACTTCTCTCCTACCTCATTCGTTTGAATAGAAAATGGAAAAAAACGGTTTTTAATATCTTTTCCGTTACCCATTCTGAGGAAGAGAAAAAGATCATGGAACGTCATATACGTTATTCTATAAATGAAGCGCGCATTGATGCCGTTATCCATGTGCAGGTTAACAAAAAAGAAGATGTTCTGAACATTCTAATCAAAAAAAGCAAAGGAGCCGATCTGGTATTTTCCGGACTAGCAAGAGGAAGTGAAAATTATAAAAAACGAGTAGAAACTATAGATCAAATTGTGGAAAGTCTTAGGGCCGTGGTTTTTGTTCAGAATAATGGAATGAAAAGTGAGATTCCAATAATCTTCGGAAAAGCCAAAAAATAGAAATTAGTAATTTTGCTTCGCTAATATCTTACTCCAATATTTAAGCCTAAGCTTACATTTTTTGTTTCTACCCAATATGCTTGACTTGCATGTCTAGTAAATGTTTTTGAACCCTTTGGAGTTGTAGAAAAATAAAGATTTTCTTCAGATAAGGCTTCAATCCATTCTAAGGATACAAAAACATCTTCTTCGGCAATAATGTTATATTGGCTAAGATCTATACTATAAAGTCCCTTTCTCTTGGTACATTCAACAATTATATTCTCATTAAGAATGGTTAGATGAGGCCTTCCATCTTTTAAATCATAAATATTCACTCTGATTTTAAAACGGTGGAGCTTGTTTTTATAAATATTGATGTTTATGGTTTTAATAGTAACTGGACCATCTTCAATTTTAATTATGGTTCCTATTTCATTTCCCAATTCGTTAGATTGAAATCCAAAAACCATAGTGTCTGTAAATTCGGTATTCCCCAGAAGATATTCTTTATTAACGTTATTAGATATAAATACTTCGTCTAATTGAACAAACTCTTCTTGCATTTCAAAAATTGGATTTTTAAGTATTCTATCTCTAAAATCATCGACTCTAAATTTTAAACTTTTGTAACCAATTGTTGAGATCCTTATCGAATCTTGATTGTACTTTTCATTCAATAGAATTTTAAAATCTCCCAGATCATTAGAAACGGTTCCAATGTTTTTTCCAATAATTCCAATATTAACCCAAGGCAAAGGAGCTTTCGATTTACTAGCTATTAATTTGCCATTATTAAAACCCTGACATGATGCATTTATAGAACAGAATATTAGAAAAGAGCTTAGAATATATTTGATATTTAATTTGATTCTATTTGCTATCCCCATAATGTGGTTTGTTTTATTGCAGTTAAAGTTATACAAACATAAGGTTAATATGGTAATAAAATTTATAAGAATTTACTTGAGGGAAAGCCGTAAAATATAGATTTATAGCCATTCTACACAAAACCTCTCCACCTAGTTTTAAGATTTAGACGCTCGCAAACCGTAATTGGTTTTATGTCCCTAAACGATTAAACATAGGGATCTACGAGTAATCGCAAAAGAAGTTCGTAATTCCCTCCTTCACTAAAAGCTATGGAGGATAAGACCCCTGCTACGCTAAAGGCTTCGGAGGACAAGTTCCCTCCTATTTTAATTAATTTTATACACAGTTACATAAAATAAAAGATAATTAATCTTTTATTTTTAATCATCTATATATATTAGCAAAAGAAATTAGTAATTTTGCTTCGCTAATTTATTAACCCATTGCCCAATACAATATATGTTTAAAGAAGACCAAGACGTTTTTAATATCCTTCTAGGATCTGTTTCCGAGGGAGTGATTATTGTAGATGCCCAGCAGAATATTGTAGAGGCCAACGAATCGGCAGAAAAAATGTTTGGTTATGGTAAAAAAGAATTGGTGCAGCTCCCCCTAAATGTTTTGATCCCCAAAAATTACCATGCCGGTCATGGGGCACATTTTAAAGGTTTTATGAAGCAAGAAGCCCAACGCCAAATGGGACAAGGCCGCGATATTTATGGAGCACATAAAGATGGGAGTATTTTTCCGGTAGAAGCGGGATTAAATCCCTTTACTCTCTACTATAAAAAATATGTCATGGCTTTGGTGACCGATATTTCGGTACGGAAACTACAGGAAGAGGAAATTCAGAAATTAAATACCGAATTAGAATTAAAGGTTTCCGATAGAACTAAAGAATTAAGCGAAACCATCAGTCAACTGGAGATTGAAAACATCAAAAGAATTGAAGCCGAAAAGGATGCTAATATCGCCCTAAAAAGAGAACGGGAACTCAACGAATTAAAAACGAAGTTTTTATCGTTGGTCTCTCACGAATTTAAAACCCCATTGAGTGGTATTTTAACTTCCACCATCTTGTTGGGGAAATATAAATTGGCAGAACAACAGGAAAAACGCGATAAGCATATCCAAACCATTAGTGATAAGGTGCATTATCTAAATAATATTTTAAACGATTTCTTATCCATAGAAAAATTAGAAACCGGAAATGTGACTTATAATTTGAGCACCTTTAAATTAAGTAAGGTGGTGAATGAGGTGGTATACAATGCTAATATGCTATTAAAGGAAGGACAGAAGATAAATTATCCGGAGCATATCGATGAGATGTCTTTGCTACAAGACGAGAAAATTGTAGAGTTGACTTTATCTAATTTGGTACATAATGCCATTAAATATTCTTCAGAAAATACGGTGATCGATATTAAGATTACCCAAGACGAGGAACGAACAACCATAAAAGTGATCGATGATGGAATTGGAATTCCGGAAGCCGATCAGAAAAATATTTTTAATCGTTATTTTAGAGCCGAGAATGCGGTACTAACCCAAGGCACAGGAATAGGATTAAATATTGTACAAACCCATATAGAAAATTTAGGAGGAACTATTGGCTTTACCAGTGAAGAAAACAAAGGCTCTAGATTTACCATCACCATCCTCAATACAGCAAAACTATGAAGAAGGTATTATTAATTGAAGACGATGCCGTTTTAAGAGAAAACACCGCAGAAATTTTAGAGCTTTCTAATTACGAGGTTCTTACTGCTCCCAACGGAAAAGAGGGAATCGCATTGGCAAAAAGCAGTCAGCCAGATATTATTGTCAGTGATATTATGATGCCAGAACTGGATGGCTATGGGGTTTTAGAAATCCTGGCCAGTGATGAGGATACCAAGTACATTCCCTTTATCTTTTTATCGGCAAAAACCGAACGAAAAGATGTAAGAAAAGGAATGGATATGGGCGCAGACGATTATATCACTAAGCCTTTTGAGGAAGAAGAACTCCTTAGTGCTATAGAAAGTCGAATGGCCAAAGCAGCCATTTTAAAGGATCAAAGAGGTGCACCAGTAGATACTGAAATTCAAGAAGGTGAACTCCGTTCGCTAAACGATTTAAAAAACTTCTTTGACGATAACGGAACGGAATTTACGTTTAAAAAGGACCAAAATATTTATAGCGAGGGGGATCATTCTAATTATATTTATTTGATTGGTAAAGGTATTATAAAATGTCATCAACTGGATGAAGATGGCAAAGAACTCACTACTGCATTGCATAAGGAAGATGATTTATTTGGCTATACCTCCTTTACACAAAATACCGTCTACCAAGAATCTGCAACTCCTATTGTCGATACCCAACTCGTGGGGATTTCGAAAGAGGTATTGAAGTCCGTATTGGATAAAAACCATAAAGTGACCTTAGAACTCATACAGCTATTAACCGAAGATATTTCTGGGGTAAAAGAGCAATTGGTGCATATGGCTTACAGTACGGTACATAGAAAAACGGCAAGTACCATTTTAATGTTTGCCGATAAA
>MAAC01006651.1_pt1 | contig 18861 bp, 18 predicted proteins | sample 1115981 | NCBI WGS metagenome assembly MAAC01 (sample SAMN04961126, study PRJNA320927) | seawater metagenome | isolation source: sample BD02T64 sea water enriched with oil for 64 days | place: USA:Gulf of Mexico | collected 2013-07-27
AATTCGTGAATTTTGAGCAAAAAAAAAGCCTCTTATTAGAGACTTTTTTTTATGATATTTATTATTTAATATTCATCTTCATTCCACAAATAATCTTCATCTGTGGGATAGTCAGGCCAAATTTCTTCGATAGAATCGTATGAATCTCCTTCATCTTCTATAGCTTGAAGGTTTTCTACTACTTCTAAAGGTGCTCCAGTTCTAATAGAATAATCTATTAACTCATCTTTCGTTGCCGGCCATGGTGCATCACTTAAAAAGGATGCTAATTCTAAAGTCCAGTACATAGTACTTAATGTTTTTAATTTTCTGCAAAAATAATTTTTTTGATCACAAAGTCAAGTAAAATCGCAATTATTTATGCACTATTTTCAAGAACGTTTATAAATAGCTGTAAAACAGTTGTTTATAATTTATTTTTTTAAAAAAATTAGATTCTCTTCGGAACCCACTTTATCTCTTCAATCTGTAAGTCTTTGGACAATTTTCGTGCCAGTACAAAGAGATAATCCGATAATCGATTTAAATACATTAAAACAAGCTCGTCGATAGGTTCTTGCTCGTTTAATAAGGTAGTTAATCGTTCGGCACGACGACAGATACATCGTGTTATGTGACAATATGACACTGTAGGATGACCGCCGGGAAGCACAAAATGTGTCATTGCAGGAAGTGTTTCATTCATTTGGTCCATTTCGGATTCTAAAAGGCTAATGTCTTCATCAATTATTCTTGGAATATTGAGTCTTTCTTTTCCACTTTTTAGAGTTTCCTTTTCCGGTGCTGTAGCTAAAATTGCCCCTAAAGTAAATAATCGATCTTGTATTTGAATTAATATATCCTTGGAATGGCTATCTATTTCCTGATCGCGAATTAATCCTATATTAGAGTTCAACTCATCTACAGTTCCATAAGATTCAATTCTAATATGATGTTTAGGAACTCGAGTACCCCCAAAAAGTGCAGTGGTTCCTTTGTCTCCTGTTTTTGTATATATCTTCATTTTTTTAATCGTTATTTCTTGTGATCTTTCTTTTTATCCTGATAGCTTTTTCTGAAGCTTCTTCGACTTCTTTTACGTCTATTATTGGTGTTTTGTTTATTCCAAAAATATAGCAGGGCAAGCAATATAATCCCCCCAACAAAAAGAACTATAGGGTTAGATAAATTTAAAGAATCCATTTTTAAATTTTAATTAAAACAAAGGTATCGAATTTTAATGCTTTGTCTTAGGAATTCATAGAGAACCTAATAGGTTTCTAAAGGATATCGATAAGGTTTGGGATAATTGTAAAAAGTACACTGAGTATTCCGCCTTAGCGGAATGTATCGAAGTGTACATTAATTAATTATTGCTTCTGAAGATTGTGTTTTTTACTTCGTTCTTTCGTCACTAGAGATCATTCCATCCACCAACCTTATAACACGATGTGCATGAGCAGCAATGTCTTCTTCGTGAGTTACTACTATTACAGTATTTCCTTGACTGTGGATTTCTTCAAACAAAGCCATAATTTCGATCGAAGTTTTTGAATCTAGATTTCCTGTTGGCTCATCTGCTAGGATAATTGAAGGCTTGTTTACCAAGGCTCTCCCTACTGCAACACGTTGTCTTTGTCCACCAGAAAGTTGACTGGGTGAATGGTCCATTCTATCTGCCAATCCCACATCGCTTAAAACTTGTTCTGCTCTTTTTATTCGTGCTTCTTTGCTTGCTCCAGCATAAATCATGGGAAGGGCTACATTGTCTAAAGCGGTAGTTCTTGGAAGTAAATTAAAAGTTTGAAATACAAAACCTATTTCTTTATTTCGAATCTCAGCAAGTTCGTCTTGTGTCATATTACTTACGTCTTTACTATTCAATTCGTAAGTGCCTGCAGTAGCTGTATCTAAACATCCTAAGAGATTCATTAGTGTAGATTTCCCAGAACCAGAAGGACCCATTAGGGCTACATATTCACCGCGATTAATATCTAAATCAATTCCTTTTAAAACTTTTACAACTTCTTGCCCTAAGGGGAAATTTCTAATTATTCCTTTAATTCTTATTATTGGATTCATTAATCTGGTCTTTTATGTTTAGTGTCTTTACGAGGGAAGAATGACCCGAAGTAATCTCATAAATTATAGAGTTTTGTTTCATGAGATCGCTTCGTCGTTCCTTCTCGTGAAGACAATATATTCAATATTTTTTAAATAAGTCGCTGCGCGTAAAGACTTGTTACACTCTTATGGTAAAATGTTGTTTTTCTTGTTCTTTCCTGAAAAATATAAAGCCCCAATAATAGGTGTCAATACTAACGGTTACTTTGGGATGTTGAATAATAATTTGCCAAGCTTCCGTCATTTCAGCATTCCAATGAATATCATCAAAAATTAAAATGGAATGATTACTTATTTTTTCTAATAGGAATTCAAAATAGCGGAGTGTATGCTCTTTGTTATGATTACCATCGATAAAAACAAAATCATATTTTACGGAAGAAGAAGCTTTAAAAAAATCTTCAAAAGTTTCGTTTATTAATTGAATGTTATTTAATTCAAATACCTCAAAAAAACCTTGTGTCATTTTTGAAGTATTTGGACAGCCTTCAATAGTAGTAATTTTAGAAGAGGAATTGGCAATTGCTAAGGGTGAAGTTCCTAAGCCTAGAGATGTGCCTAATTCCAATATGTGTTCTGGCTTAAAATAGCGTACCAATCTAAACAGTAATTCTTGTTTCTTCAAAGTAGTTCCAGCATTTTTTGCTATCGCTGAAACTTTTCTTTCATTCGATTTAAAAACCCGTGACCCTGCACCATAATCTGTAATTTTAATTATTTCATTGCATTGAAGAACTTTGTTCCTATATGTTTTTATGGCTTTGTATTCGGAATACTTTTTAGAATCGTAAAAGCAAATTGTCACTAATTCATAAACAAACGGAGAATGAATTCCGTGTTGGTTTTTAGACTTTAGTAAAAAAAATAGATAAGATTTTATTTGGTGCCACAAAATGGTTTCAGGTTTCAGGTTTCAAAAGAAAAAAAAGAGCCAATATTTAATCGACTCTTTCTTTAGAAAATTAATTTAAGCTAGAGATTTATAAATTTTTGAAATTATTCCTTCAGCAATCAAAATTGCTATAATAACTACAACGAAAGCCACAATTCCATGATAGGGTCCCAGAAATAATACTTGGTTCCCAAATGCAATATTTATGGCTTCTAATATTAAAATTTTTGAAAAGAATAAAATCGCCCACAATGAAATAAACTTCATTACTTTAGAATCTTTACCAGATTTATTATTAAAATAAGCTGCAACGCGATGCTCTATTTTAAAAGTAATCTTTAATAGTACTTGTAGTAATAATGCAGTAGTTAAAGCAATACTAAAGGAGGCTATCACTACAGATTCCCAGAACTCATTAAAAAGTCCTAATACGGTTAGGTCTACTAAAACCGCTAAAATAAAGCTTATAAAAAGCTGTTGGTTTTTTGAGTTCATTGTATTTACTTCAGTTGGAGAAGTTTCAGAAGCCATAGTTTTTATTTAATATTATTTTAATAATTTATATCAATTCAGTATCCGTATCATTCACCCAACCGATATACAAATTATGAACGATAGCAAGAACAACCGGTCCAATAAATAAACCTAAAATTCCTTGAAAAATCATTCCTCCAATAGCACCCATTAATATTACAATCATAGGTGTTTGTAGTCCTTTAGCCAATAACATTGGTTTTAACACATTATCTAATAGGGAAACTATAATCATATAAATAGCAAAAATGATTGCTGGTGTAGTTTCTGCGAAAGAGAATACATAAATAATAACAGGAATCGCAACTAGGGTTACTGGAATTTGAATGATCGCAGCAAATATTACAACGATTGCTAAAATTCCTGCCATAGAATCTAAACCAATCATTGCAAATCCGAAATAAGCTAATATCCCTTGAATTACAGCTACCAATAAAATTCCTTTTACTACACTACGGATGGTATTTGTACACATTTCCATTAAATATTTTCCTTTACCTATCATTAGCTTTTCCATAAACTTTACACCTGTTTTATAGCCTTCTTCTGCAGATGCCATAAAAACTCCTGCTAAAATTAAAGCGATTATAGAAAGCATCACTGCACCCATTAATCCTTTAAAGGAATCGAATAGCCAACCTAAAGAACTAGAAACTTCTTCAGGATTATTTTTAATAAAGGATTCTATATCTGAGGAAGCGTTTGACCAAACCCCATAAAGTTTATTTCCAATTAAAGGCCACTCTTTTACGCTTTCATTTGGAGGTGGAATCTTTAATGTTCCGTTGTCAAAATTGTGATAAATATCTTTTGTTGTATCTACAATAGACTGAGTAACATTTATTGTTGGCATAATAATTAATGCTAGCAATGCAATGACAAATAGTGAGGAAATTAAACCCTTCTTTTTTCCTTTAAAAATTCCAATTACCTTTTTATAAAATGGGTAAAGTGCTACCCCTACAATAATGGACCAAATCATTAAAAGGATAAATGTTTTTACAATGAAAAAACTCCAAACTAATAAAATGGTTAACACTATAATTTTGATATACGTATTAATGGCATTTTTTGATTTACTCATAATATATAAATTTAATTGTTTTGTTCTTCTATTGGTTCCCAACCACCACCTAATGCTACATATAAGTCGATGATTGCTTGTAATTCTTGTTGTAAGGCAGCAGATGCTTTTAGTTCTGCTGAAAACTGACTGCTTTGTAAAGCCAATACTTCTAAATAACTGGTTAATCCACCGTCATATCGTACCCAAGCTAATTCGGCTGCTTTAGTTGCTAATTCCATTTGCTGCGAACGTAAATCATATTCACGATTATAAGTACTATGAGCAATCATAGCGTCTTCCACTTCTTTAATGGCAGTAATATACGATAATTGATAATTATATAATAAGCGCTCAGTACGTACTTTTTCTAGTTCAATACCTTTTTTAATTTTCCCGCCATTGAAAATAGGTCCTAATAATTGAGCTCCTAAATCACCAAAAAAAGTAACTGGGTCCAATAAGCTAACTCCCATATCTAAACTAATGGTTAAGGAAGGATATTGTAAAGTTTCGGCTGCTCCAATTCTAATATGTTGCGCCTCTAATTTTCGTTCAGATTCTAATACATCGGGTCTTCTGGAGATTAATTCTGAAGGAATTCCAGTAGGGACTTCAGGCAATGTTATTTGTTCTTGTATAGGAAGTCCTCTAGTTATATCAATAGGAACCGAACCTAATAAAACACTAATTCCATTTTCTAATTGAACTCTCGACCTTTCTAAGGTTTCAATAGTAGCTTCAGCTTCAATTAACTGAATCTTAGATTGCGTTAAATCTACTTCATTTACAAATCCCCCATCAAAACGAGCCTGCATCACATCTAAATTCGCAGCGAAATTTTTAGCTGTTTTTTCTGAAATTAATAAACGATTGTCTAAATCTCTTAAGGATATATACGCGGAAGCAACTGATGAAATAATGGAAATAGTTACTGCTCTATATGCATATTCGGTGGCTAAATATTCTTGTTGAGCAGCTTCATTTAGTGATTTAATACGCTGCCATAGATCTATGGTATAAGAAACGTTAACTCCAGTTACCACCGAATTTGAAAAATCGGAAGTTTGAGAATTAAAACTACTCGAAGCACCGCCATAATAATTAACACTAGGGTAAAAATCGGCTTCAGAAAGTTCGAAATAAATGTTCGATTCCTGCAGCTTTGAAACTGCCATTTTAATATTATGGTTTTCTTTTAAAGCGGTATTAATCAATTCAACTAAAATTGGGTCATCAAACAATTCCCACCAATTAATTGTTGCAATAGAGCTTTCTGTTTCTGAGTCTTGTCGAAAAGTTTCAGGAAGATTTTGTTCTGCACGTTCGTAATCTTCACCTACTTTACAGGAAGAAGTATTTAGTATTAATATAAAAAATAAGCAATATGTAATTTTTTTCGTCATTCGGACTTGCTTTTCTTTTGTTCAAAATAATTTAAAATTCTAAAGGCAATAACTACATAGATCACAGCAATTGATATTTGAACTAATCGTGACCAAACCGCAGAACCTGCATCATCTGTTGATGAGGTAACCGATCCCAAAATAAGCAAGAAAGTAGAAAAACCTGTTCCGAATATTGGTGCAAGTTTTGCTTTTGAAAAAAGTTTGCTTCCAAATAAAAAACCTACCAATAAGGTCAACAAAATCATAAATGGGAGTAGGGGAACAATTACTAATAATTTATATGCTATAATAGCAAATAATCCACCTAAAATATTAGCAGCTACCATAAATTTTCCCACTTTAGCATTTGCCAATGCTGGGCTCATGGAAAGAATTCCTATAAAAATAAGAATTAATAATCCGCCAGATAATTTGAAAATAAAAAATAATAGTATGACTGGTAGCAATATCAAAAGTATTTTTGCAGCATATTTAAAACGGTTGATTTCGGTAAGTTTTGCTGCTTCCTTTTTCTCTTTTACAAATTCTTCATCAGCAGGAGACCAAGGAAATACCTTAAAAACCAACTGCGTAAGTGCAATTGCCATAAAAGCATTAATAATCAAACTTATCGCTACAAATGCACTGACACCTGTAGGCTCTAAAGACATCAACGGAATTACAAAAATGCTGATAATAGAAAATAATTTAACCATTAATGGTAAGGAATCCGTATAATAAATCCATAATATTCCCAAGAATAATAATGGTATGAAAACTAAAGGGTAATCATTAAAATAAGAACTGAAAATAAATGTAATTAGGTTGATGACAATTAATATGAAAATAAAACTAGCGCTTTGCTTAAAGGTAAGCGGTTTGGCACCTGGAGCAATATAACCTAAGGCTAAAACGGTTGTTAAATATGCAATAGGATAGTTTAATAAAGTACTTACTAAAAGTACAAAACTAATACCTAGAACATAACGAACTACTGGAATGGAAATCCCCCAATCATATTTAGAAATAGAAAGTAAAGAAGTTTTACCTAACATAAGACAACCACGAATTAAACTTTAATCTAAAAGAAGCCAAGCCATTTAGAAGTCCGTTATCTCCTGTATAAACTACAATATCTGCTTGTCCACCAAGTCGTATCATTTGCTGGAAATCTATTTCATTGCTATCTAAGCCAATAATTACAGGAAAACGTTGTGGATCTCTTAACCAGCCAGATTTACTGCTTACAGATGGCAAGCCGCCTTTATTTGAATTGTCGGTTGCTACTCCAAAGCCCATACTCCTTACTGTACCTTCATATATTTTTCCGGGAGCGATATCTAGATGGAATTTAACAGGATCACCAACATTCATTAAGGACAGGTTATTCTCTTTTAAATCTGCTTGAATCCAAATATCCGATTTTGAAATTAAGGTAGTTAAAGGCTGACCAGCCGAAGCAAAATAACCTAAATCTATATCGAAGCTTTCTATCACTCCATCGGTAGGAGCAATGATAGTTGTAAAAGCCAAATCTAATTGGGCTTTTTCCAAATCTTGAATTGCAGCTCTAATTTTAGGATTGTCGGGACCAGAATCTCCTAAAGATTGTTTGGCACGATCTAGATTAGCTTCCGCTGAGGCTACTTGTTCTGTAGCTGTTAATAATGCGGTTTCAGATTGGTCTTTGTCATTTTCAGATAATGCACCCGCATTTTCACGCATTACTTTTTCTACCCGATTCCAATTTCGTTGTGCCCTATCTAATTGTGCCTTAGCTACACCTAATCTACCAGCAGCCGATTTAACAGAAGAAGTACTCGCTGCAACAGATTGTGTAGTGTTATCTATATTTGCTTCCGCTTTAGAAACGGCAATTTCGAAAGGAGAACGATCTATCTGAAATAAGGTGTCTCCTGCTTTTACTTTACTATGAAGTTTTATTCTAATATCTATAATATTTCCTGAAACTCTTGAAGTAATTGGGGTGACTAAACCTTTTATTCTAGCTTGATCGGTGTATGGTGTTTGTCTTTCTGAAAATATATACCAAACAAAAAACAACACGGAAATAAGCAATACAATTTTTGTGATGAGTTTTATGGGACTCTTTTTTTCTTCAGGACTAGGAGTTTCGTTTTCCCTAACTTCTAAAGATTCTTCGTTGGAATTATTACTTTCTTTATCTGTTGACATATAATTTTCTTCTAATCTTTTAGTATACTTTTCATTACATATTGAAGTACTGAAAACATCATTGCAGTAGTCCAACCTAATAGTAAAACTCCATTCATAGCTTCAAAGCCAGAAAGAATTCTGTTAGTAGAACTTATGGTTATTTCTCCATATCCTAGTGTAGTAAAAGTAACTAATGAAAAGTAAATGGCTTTTTCTAAATCTTCAAATTCTGTAATTCCGGGCAATAGATAGTAAGTAAATCCCCAGATAATTGCTTCGAAAAAATTTAAGGATAATAAAAATAATGCGGTATAGACCAGTAATCTTACAGTCCTTTTGTCAAAATTTACTATAGGCTTGCTTACATATTTATTTTTTAGATGGTGCATCCAAAATTTTGTACCGTAGGCTTGAATTATTATTGTAATTCCAATAACTACTAAGCCGATTAATATGTTTAAAATCATTGGTATGTGTATGTTATTCAAATATAGGAAATATTTTAAATCCTAACTTTATTATTATTTACACTTCGACATTTCGACACCGCTCAGTGCAGGCAAGCTCAGTGTAAACAAATTGAGTATAAAAACAGCTTAAATCCTAAACTTATTATTATTCACAAAGAAGATACTATTCACAAAAAACAGTTTTCCATTTTCCCAAAAGGAGCGAAATAACACATCGTCCACCAAATAAATCATACTTCCACTACCTATTCTTTTTTCAGCAAATACAATAGAGTTCTTAAGGCCTTCTTTAGCTTCGGTTCCTGAAAATCCAGAAACACTAATTGCATCTCCTTTTATGTAGCCCACATTATACCCATTATCCAAAAACTGATAAGATTTGTTACCTGCTTTTAAACTGTAATAAGTATCTGTATAACCAAAAGCCATAGGATGTGTATTGTCTATTGCCACTTTGTATATACTACCAGTGATAAAGTTTTTTACACTATTTATTTCTCTTTGATCATAAGGTATAAGTTTAGAATCTACATCTTCGTCTTCTGCATCTTCTTCCTTTTCTTCACTGCTATTTTTTGCAATTCCAAAACCTTCTTTTTCATTAAATAAACCAACAGATCTTCCCATTGCTATAACTTTACCTCCTTTTTGAATCCAGCTTTTTAAAGATATAATTCCTTCTTCATTTAAAGCTTCCCAATAGTATGTTTCAGGTAGAATTAATACATCAAAATTGTTTAAGGAATTTACGCCGAAGTCATCGGTATCTATAGAAGTGACAGGATATTTTAATTGAGTTTCAAAAAAGTGCCATAAAGATCCATAACTTAATGAAGAAACTCCACTTCCTTTTAAGATTGCGATATTTTGTTTGTTCACTAATTTTACATCTGGAGAACCAAAATCGGTTCCTACATCAGAAAAACTGGTAATTGCTGCATGCAATTCTCTTTGGTGATTGTTGGCAATATCTGTTACTGTTTTATCAAATTCTTCGTTGCTTTTATTATCACTTCTGGTAATTATTAAACTTCCTCTACCAAAGGCAATATTATTAAAGCTCAGTTCTTTTTCAGAAAAACGGACTTTAATATTGTTTTGTAATAATTCTGCTAAATAAGCAGCATCATTCATACTGTTCCATTTGTTAATATAACCCGCACTATTTGGAGAGGCTTCATTATGGATAGCAGTCATTATTTTCATTTCATTTGCCTGCAATAAGCTAGTACTAGCTACAGTTTCAAGACCATAAGCATAGGGCAAACTCCAAGAAGTAATGTCGTAGGTAAGTGGATTGCTTAATTTAGCATCTGGCTCAAAAAGAGCTTTTACCATTTTGCCTTTTGGCTGATCGGTATTTACGACGATTCCGTTTTCTGCATTAATAGAGCCATTTTTTTGTGTTCCATAATGATATCCAGAAGCAGAATTGCTATTAGAATATCCCCATTTAATTTCGTGCATGTCCAACAAATTGGTTAATGCTTTTACTTTATCTGCATTTCCATTTAATACATAGCTCTTGTATTTTAGATCTCCATTTTCAAAAAATGTTTTGAATTCTTTGTTGAGGTTCTGTGCATTTTTCGAAGAGATTTCTACCGTTGATAATCCTGTTGTAGTATGGTGTTGCATTCTATCTACTAAGGTTAAAACATAACCTTCGTCTGTATTAATACCCAATCCCGCTCTTCCGTGACCAGCTTGCTCATAGGTCATTCCAATAGCTCCCACAAAAGTTGGATAGGTGTCTCCATAACTAGGATATAATAAATCGAAACGTTCTCGGGTAAAGAATAACCATCCTTCACGATCAAAATACTTGGCATGATTTTTACCTATTTGCACTTGAAATTCTCGTTGCCAATCTGATATAATTTCGTGGAAAGGCTCTGCGGCAGGTGCAAAATAATAAGGTTCATTAATTCCTTGTTCATGAAAATCTACATGTACGTGAGGCATCCATTGATTGTATAATTTTAAACGTTGTCTACTTTCTACCTGTGTAGCCCATACCCAATCTCTGTTTAGATCGAATAGATAATGATTTGGTCTTCCCCCAGGCCAAGGTTCATTGTGTTCTGTCGCTATTTGTTTTACATCGTATGGTGTTGCTTTTACTTGATTGTACCAATTTACATAGCGATCACGACCATCTGGATTGATGCAAGGGTCGATAATAACCACTGTATTTTCTAACCACAGTTGTTTTTCGGTTATCAATTTGTAAAGGGTTTGCATCGCCGCTTCGGTACTGGAAGCTTCATTTCCGTGTACGTTATAACTCAACCAAACAATTGCGGTTTCAGGATAGGCATCGCCTTCCATAATTCCAGCATTTTTAAGATTGTTGGTTCTTATGGTTTCTATATTTACCAAATTGTTTTTAGAAGAAACAATAGCATAAGTTAAAGTTCTACGTTCGTTTGTTTTTCCATAGGTATCGTAAGTAACTAACTTGCTGTTTGCAGCAACATGTTCAAAATAGTTTACCACATCTGCATGCCTTGTAAATTGTGTTCCGATTTCATAGCCTAAAAATTGGGAAGGCGATTGAATTTGAGAAATCATGCTAATGGAAAAGAAAAGGCTAAGAATGGTTAAATAACGAAACATAGGTTGGTTTTTTTTGAATTCGTGAATTTACAGAATTTTAAATCGATAGGCTTAATTCACCATAAAAAATTATAATTAACGTAACCTTATAATTCACTTATAAGGAAGTTTGTATTTTTACGTCAGATATTGTAAATTAATTTATGTCTATAACAACTATACCTTACCCAGAAACAGGATATTTTTCGAAATTAGTTTGCGATTATTTAGCCGAAAAGCCCGAATTGCAATCTTTTTACCATCGTTTTCCGAAGATCGAAAATTTTGAAAAACAATTGGAAGAAAAAAGCCGGTCACTGAGTTGTCACCCTGAGCTTGTCGAAGGGCAGTCGAGAAATACATTAGTTAATTCCCTAAACAAACAATACCAAGGGATTAATGTTTCTGAAGCTACTCAGATTAATATAGATTCCCTAACTAAAGAACACACATTTACTATAACCACAGGGCACCAACTCAATTTGTTTACTGGACCTTTATACTTTTTATATAAAATATTTTCGGTAATCAATCTTGCTGAAAAATTAAATAAAAAGCATCCCAAAAATCATTTTGTGCCGGTCTATTGGATGGCGACCGAAGATCACGATTTTGAGGAGATCAATTATTTTAATTTGTTTGGAGCAAAAGTAGCCTGGGAAAGAGATAGTGGTGGAGCTGTTGGAGAACTTACTACCGAAGGATTAGAGGAGTTATTAGCAGTTTTAAAAACGACTATTGGAGAAAGTACGAATGCCCAAAAACTAAGCACTCTTTTTTCTAATGCCTATATAAAACATAATAACCTTGCCGATGCAACACGTTATTTAGCTAACGAATTATTTTCCGAATACGGATTGGTCATTATCGATGGAAATGATAAAGAGTTAAAAAAGCAATTCATTCCTTTTGCCAAAAAAGAACTATTTGAAAATCGTTCGTTTGTAAAAGTGGAACCCACTTCCAAGAATCTTGAAAAGTTAGGCTTTAAAAGACAGGTGAATCCTAGAGAGGTCAATTTGTTTTACCTAACAAAAGGATTGCGAGAGAGGATTGTGGAAGAAAACGGAAGCTTTAAAATTAACAATACAGAACTAGTTTTTACCAAAGCTGAAATCTTACAAGAGCTGAAGGATTATCCTGAGCGATTTTCTCCTAATGCTTTATTGCGTCCTCTTTTTCAAGAAGTGGTATTGCCAAACTTATGTTATGTAGGAGGAGGAGGGGAGTTGGCCTATTGGTTTCAGCTAAAAGATTATTTTGAAAGTGTTGAAATAACTTTCCCAATTTTATTACTTCGAAATTCGGTATTGCTAGTCCCACAAAAACTTTCTAAGAAATTAGAAAAATTAAACGAAAATATCAATGCTTTATTTTTATCTAATTACGACTTAGAAAAAAAGCATACCCATCAATTGTCAGATATAATTATCGATTTTACTCCCCAACGAGAACATTTACGGCAACAATTTAAAGACCTTTATATGGTTGCTGAAAAAACCGATACTTCTTTTGTAGGTGCTGTTGCAGCTCAAGAAAAAAAGCAACTCAATGGATTGGACTATTTGGAAAAAAGATTGTTAAAAGCCGAAAAAAGAAAATTAGCAGACCAATTGCAACGATTAACTGCGATACAAGAATACTTATTTCCTAAAGAAAGTCTACAAGAACGAACCGTTAATTTTTCGGAGTTTTATTTGGAGTATGGGGATGAATTATTTCAAAGTTTAAAAGAAAATTTAGAGCCATTATGTAATGAATTTACCATAATTGAATTACATAATTGATCCTATTATATCTCTAAAAAATAAAAAACTCCTTTGTTATTTACAAAGGAGTTTTTTATACAAAAAATATTTAAAGTCTTCAATCTAATTATTCACTTTTACATGATCAGAGTCATTTTGGTCTAAAACGGTAGTTCCAAAAATTAACCAAGGAAAAGAAGCAAAACCATCTGGTGAAGCTGTACAAGTACTAATAATTGCAATTCGATATTCATCTGGATCAGCATTGTTACCTTCACCATTATCTATTACAGAAAAGTAAACATAAGTTCCAACTTCAAACATATCGCAAGGCGGTGGTGGCGGTGGCGGTGGACAATTTGGAAATGTAGGACATGGTGGTGGCGGTGGCGGTGGTAGGATGTTATTAAATACAACCTCAGTTATTAATCCTCCATAAATTGCTTCATTTCCATTATCACCTATTATGGCTACACTTGAAGTCTCAAGTAACATATGAATTTGATTTGGGAAATGAATTTCAGCACTACCATGCGAACCTCCATTGTTTTGAGTACCATCAAAAGAGCCAAACCCAGTAATATCACCATGGGTATGTGAGCTGTTACCTCTGTTGTTTGATGTAACATTTGTTTCTAGTTTATCTATTGATATTGTTTCCCAAGTTGATGTACTGTTGGAATGTTTTAAAACATAAACCGAATCGGTTGTTTGTTCTATAATTTGGTTAGGGGTCTCTTCTTTACTGCAAGAAGCGAAGAAAAGAAGGCCTAAAGACATAAAAAGGATTAATTTTTTCATAATAAATCTATTTAGTTAATTGAAAGCACTATTGCTTAGTGTAAAAGTAATATGGGAATCAAGGATTAAAAAGAGTTGTTTACCTAATGGTAAGATTATTTACCTAATGGTGAAAGGATTGTCCCAAGGGTTGATTAAACGGTAATTTAGATATAGAGGTATAAGAAAAATACGACTATTGCCACATTAAAAAAAATAAAAATATTGTTGTTGATTATGAGTTTTTAATTCGGTTGTTTTCATACCACTCTGAAAACTGTTTCTTTTTTCGTCTAGAAACAGGAACATTTATAGTGTTTGAGAGTTCTACTATTGTACCTTTTGAATAATTTATTATGTGCTCCCTATTTAGAATATGAGATCGGTGGCATCTATAAAACCCTTTGGAGTCTAGCAACTCTTCTAAATCACTTAGTGTCTTTGATACAAGTTTTTTACTGCCATTCTTTAGATAGATATAGCTATAGTTACGATCTCCTTCAATATGAATAATATCTTTTATAACCAATTTCAAATCCCCATCTTGAGTTTTTAAAATCAGCATATGATCTGCTATATTCTTAATACTCATATTTCGCAATGCCAAAACCAAGTTTTCTTTATGAGGTCTAATATTTATATGTTTTTTATAGCGATTAATTGCTTTTTTCAATTCTCCTAAATCTAGAGGTTTCAATAAATAATCCAAAGCATTAAATCGAATGGCTTTGATAGCATAATGACTGTAGGAGGTAATGAATATAGTTTGAAAAGTGATATCTGAAAGCTGCGCTAGCATTTCGAAGCCTGTCATATCAGCCATTTCCACGTCGAGGAAAATAAGTTCTGGTTGCAAAGAAGCGATTTTTTGTAAGCCTTCACGGCCACTACAAGCCGTTGAGAGTAAATGTACTTCTGGAAAATATTGATTCAATTTATCTTGTAATAGTTCCCTAATAAAAGGATCATCATCGATAATTAGGCAATTTATTTTTTCTGAAGTCATACGCTTGATTATAATTTTTTAAAAATAAGTTAATTGATTTAATGTTTCATTTTCTAAACTATAAAATTAAAGTTCATTTACCTTATTAATTAGTAAAGCTTGAGATTTTATATGGACTTCATAAGCTTTTAGATAGAGACTTTTTGTGTTCTCATATTTTTCTTCAATTATTGATTGTTCAATCTCAACTAAGAGGTGTTTTAAAGATTCAATTCCCATAAAACCTGTTTGTGGTTTTATAAAATGTACATTTAAGGCTAAATCTGACCAGTTCTCTTGATCCACATTTTTACTCATGCGTTCATAAATTTCAGGTGCTGTTGAAAGATACATCGAAATATATTTTTTTATTTTTAGTGTATCACCCCCAGTTATTTTCTTTAAAAAGGATAAATCAATCATACTAAATGGTTATTAGATAGGCATTAACCTCTATTTGCTCTTAACTCTTTAAAAATAGGCACAATTAATTCCTCAGTACTATAAGGCTTAGGAATATAATTATCCATTCCAGCTTTAAAACAGCTATCCACTTCCGTTTTTAATAAACTAGCCGTCATAGCTATAATTGGTACTGCATCATTTCTATTTTCTTGTTTTTCAATCTCCCTAATTTTTCTAGTAGCATCAAACCCATTCATTTCGGGCATTTGTACATCCATTAAAATAAGATCAAAGTCTTCGGTTTTAAATTTCTCGACTGCTAATGCTCCATTTTCAACGGTATCTAATTGTATGCCTTCAATATGAAAAGTCAAATCATCTTGAGCAATCATTTGATTAAAAGGATTGTCTTCCGCAATAAGAACACGAATCCCTTTAAGGGAATCTGTCATCACTTTAAGTTTCTCTTCCGAAATAAGTCCATCTACAGTAGCATTATCTTCAGCAATCGTTAAGGGTAGCGTTATATAAAAAGAACTTCCGGTTCCTTCTTCACTTTCTAACCAAATTTTTCCCTCTTGTAACTCTACCAATTGTTTTGAAATGCTAAGTCCAAGTCCAGTACCTCCATAGTGACGTGTTGTAGAACCTTTGGCTTGTTCGAATGCTGTAAAAATATGTTTCTGCTGATTTGTTGAAATTCCAATTCCGGTATCTTTTACTTGAAATTGAAGCTGTTCCTTTTTAAATTCCATCAATATATTCACTGTGCCCTTTTCTGTAAACTTTATAGCATTCCCAGCAAGGTTGATTAAAACTTGATTCAAACGGGTAGGATCTCCCATAATAAGGGTAGGAACATTATCTTTTGCTGTATAGGATAATATTAATCCTTTTTCTTCTGCCTTGTATTTTAATATTTGAATCACATTTTCTAACACTAATTTTGGATTCATGGGGATGCTCTCAATTTCTAATTTACCAGCTTCTATTTTTGAAAGATCTAGCACATCATTTAAGATAACAACTAAATTTTCTGAACTTGTTTGCATCGCATTTAAAAATACATCTTGTGTTGTAGGATGGTTGTTTCGTTTTAATATTTTTATCATTCCAGAAATCGCATGCATAGGGGTGCGAATTTCATGACTCATATTAGCCAGAAACTGCTCTTTGTATTTTTCAGATTGTTCTACTTTCTTTTTCTGTTCCTCAATAATTTCTTTTTGTTGACGGGTTACTTTAAGACGGTTGAAAATAACAAATGCCAACAAAGAGATTAATAGTAGAACAGCACCAATGGCTATAGATATTTTACGTTGGGCTTTTGTTTTTTGAGTTTCAATAGCAATCTCTTTTTCATTTTCAAGATCATCAATCGCCTTTTGTTTGTCGTAATCGGCTTGTACCTGTATTTCAATAATTGCTTTTTGGTTCTCTTCACTATTTAGGCTATCGCGCATTTGAAAATAGAGCTCGTTCATTTCAAGAGCTTCTTTATATTTTCCTTTCGCCCTATAACTAACAACAAGATTTTTAGATATACCTTTGGTTTTAAGAATATTACCCGACTCTCTTGACAATCGTAGCGCATTATTACCAAGCGAAATTGCCTCATTGTGACGTCCTACTTCTGTATAAATCGTTGACATAGCATATTGGGCATCTATGATACCTTCCAGATAACCCATTTCTTCAAATAATATTAATCCCTGAGAGGTATAGTCAATAGCAAGTTTATAGTTTTTTAATTGAAGGTAAGCATTGCCTATCTCAATGGAAATTCCCGCCACACCATGTTTAACTCCAAGTTCTTCAAAAACCATTAGGGCCACGGTTAGATTTTCCAAGGCTTTATGGTACTCTCCTAGAGTTGAATAACAGGAGCCAATATTAGCACGAGTACCAGCTATGCCTATTTTATGTTCAATTTTTTCATAGTTAATAATGTTTGTAGTATATAGTTTAAGTGCTTCTTTGGTGTTCCCTTGTTCAAGATTAATTGTTGCAAGAACGTTTTGACCACTTGCAATACCTTGAAAGTCTTCAACTTCTTTGGAGATTTTGATACCTCGATTAAGATAGTCAATTGCTTCGTCGAGGTTTCCCTTCAATCTGTATATAGTTCCAATATTGATTAAAGAAAGTCCTATTTTTCTTTGCTCACCTAGCTCTTCAAATAGTTTTAAGCTTTTACTTAAATATTCAAGGCAAGTATCAAAATCACCTTTTTTTCGATATATTGAACCAATGTTGTTAAAGCCTCCAGCTAAATTATACTTGTCACCTATTTCTTCAGAAATGGTTACACTCCTTAAATAATTTTCGAGTGCAGTATCATGTTTTCCTTTCATTGAATAGACTTCCCCTTGCGTAATTAGTGAGGCAGCCATCCATTTTCGATGGCCAGAAGATTCTGCCAGATCGTATTGTAGTTGAGCATAATAAAAAGCACTGTCAGGGTTACTCAGACGATAGCCATCTCGTGCTATAATTTCAACAGTCTTTAACCGACTTGTATCTGATAGTGTTCGGTTATTCCAAACAACGATTAAAGAATCTAAATTGACTTGAGCCTTTGCAGTTAAGAAAAATCCAAAAATTGCGATTACTAAAAATAGATTTTTGATTTTCATGAGCTTGGTTGTTAGAAGTTTTTTTTCAATGTTAAATCTACATCTTCAATTGCTAAATTGAGCTTTATTAAAATACTATCTACTAATGTATTTAATTCTACCATGGGTATGGTTTCGTATTCATGTTCTAATCTACGAATTGGAGACACAATATTTTTAATGCCAAAAAATTGTAATTGTGGACTCATTTGATGCAATATTTGGCGCACCGATTTTCTGTTACCAGCTTCTAAACTCTTTTCTAAACTATCGATACGCTGAGGTATTAACTCTTTAAATTGTATTAAGTATTTATAAATTACTTTGTGATCTCCTCTTGAAATATGGATTAATTCCTTTGGATTTATAATAGTAGTAGCCCAATCTATATCCATTTATTTGTTGTTTTAAAAGACCTTGTCTCCAATTAATACTCCGAAAATAAGATTAAAAAACAAACTAAAAATATAAAATGTCCCATTGGTATATCTAACGGTCATTTGCCGTTGGATCAATAGAGTTACCGTTTGATCAATGGGTTTTTAATTATTTATTCTATAATTTCGTAATCAATACTTAGTTTTCGCAAAGCTCTTAAAGCAGAACCAGAGTTTTTATCTTCCACCTCAATATCTACAGCTTCTCCTTCTAAGAGTATATCTGTAAGTTCATTGGACAAGGATTCGTCCATATTTGATGAAATCTCTACAATACAATTGGATATCGCTCTTCTATCTGGCCTTAGAGCATCACAAGACAATAAGTTTAATTTCATATTAATAGTTTATTAATGCACTATTCTAGAGTTGAAATAACTCTGTTTTTAACTTATCAATTTTAAAAGCCAAATTAAAAGATTTGACGATAATGTAAATATACACAAGCTTTCAAAATTAAACACCGAAACCCGTGTTATTTATAAGGGTTGTGTTATTGTTTTTTCACTATTGAATTGGATCTATTCTTCTTCTTCCAACATATCTAAATAAACGTCCTCAACATGCTCGCGAGCCCATTGCGTTTTTCTTAAAAACCCTAGGCTTGATTTCATCGTAGGGTTATACATGAAACAGCGAATATTGACACGATTTGCCAGATACTC
>MAAC01017593.1_pt1 | contig 18855 bp, 12 predicted proteins | sample 1115981 | NCBI WGS metagenome assembly MAAC01 (sample SAMN04961126, study PRJNA320927) | seawater metagenome | isolation source: sample BD02T64 sea water enriched with oil for 64 days | place: USA:Gulf of Mexico | collected 2013-07-27
TCCTTGATCATGGGCGTTCCCATATTGCGCGATTTTGAGTACAACATGGAGTCTCTAATGTTTGTGAACCCCATCAAAAAACGTGATTATTTATTGGGTCGATTTTTAGGTTCATTTGTAGTCTTACTAATTGTTTTTACAGGCTTAATTTGGGGGAATGCCTTAGGTGAGTTTATGCCCTGGCGTGACCCTGAAGAGCTATTGCCTTTCAATTTTATGGCCTACATACAGCCATTTTTTACAGTGGTCATACCTATTCTATTTTTTGGATCAGCCTTGTTTTTTGTTAGTGGTGCTTTAAGTCGAAAATTGATCGTTGTGTATACCCAAGCACTGTTCATCTTTGTTTTATTCATGTTGACACGTAATGTTGAAAATGAATTCCTCTCGGCAATCTTAGATCCGTTTTCTCTAAACACCCTGTCTACAATGACCGATTTGTGGTCTACTCCAGAACTTAATGGTCAATTGATCCCTTTTAACGGTGTGTTGTTATACAGTAAATTATTTTGGATTGCGATAGGCATGATCATTTTAATAATTGGCTATAAACGCTTTAATTATAATGTGGTTAAAAGCAAATCATTTAAAAAGAAGAAACAAGCTATTATTGAAACTGAAATAGCACCGCCTGATAATGAAGAATTACCAAATTTCACCGTACATCAGGGTTTTAAATCTCAATGTATACAGTTGTTAAAGCATTCGCTATTTTATTTCAAATCCATTCTGAAAGAAGTATCATTCTGGGCCATTGTAATTTGTGCTATGGTTATTATTTTAATAAATTCTATCAGTTTGGGAACAGTTTATGGCGTAGATAGTTTTCCGGCAACCTATTTTATCGTGGAAGAATTAAAGGAGATGTCTGGATATTTTTTCATCATCATCCTTGTATTCTATTCTGGGGAACTTATATGGAAAGAACGTGGAGCCAAATTAAGTTTAATCTATGACGCCTTACCTAGTACTGATTTTATTAATTTGGCGGGTAAATTCATTGGACTCATCTTAATCTATGGAGTATTAATGCTGTCAATAATTGTATCAGGCGTTATTTTTCAAAGTTTTAACGGTTATTATCAGTTTGAATTGGATCTCTATTTTATTAGCTTTTTTGGGGATTTTCTACCGTTCCTAATACTTTATACATTCATGTCATTTTTTATCCATGTCATGGTTAATAAAAAATTTGTAGCCTATATTCTAGTCTTTACTTTTTTTATAGGCAGTGTTGCTATGGGTCTGTTAGGATTTAACCATGGCTTATACAATTTTGGAGGTAATAAAATAGGGGCTTATTCGTCTATGAATGGTTTCGGACACTTCCTTGCTCCATATTTATGGATCAAAGCCTATTGGTTTGTCTTTTGTTTCATCCTGTTTATTATATCCGCAATATTTTCAGTTAGAGGTACTGAAACGAGTTTAATAAAACGATGGAAACAGGCAAAACAACGTTTGTCAAAACCTTTAAAAACTTATGCTTCTGTTGCCATTTTGATGTTTATAGCTTTAGGAAGTTTCATATTTTACAACACAAATATTTTAAACACCTATTGGACAAAGACGCAACAATTAGAATTTAGAATAGGTTATGAGCAAAACTTAAAACAATTTGAATATGTACCGCAACCTAAAATAACATCGGTTAATTTGATAGTAGAGTTGTATCCACAAACACGGGATTATACCGCGGAAGGTTATTATATTTTGGTGAATAGTACTGAAGCCTCCATTCAAAACATCCATGTTCAAAAGTTAATTGAATCTGATGTGAAATTAGAAGAAGTAACTTTTGAAGGAGGGGCTACGCTTGATGATCAATACTTAGAATACAGTTATTATCAATATGCATTAAACCAAGTATTACAACCTGGAGATTCTATTAAAATGTCCTTTAAGCAAAGCTTTACTACACGTGGTTTTGAGAATGGAGGATCAAATAGCCATGTCGTAAATAATGGTACTTTTTTTAATAATAAGGATTTTCCAACTCTGGGATACAGTAACAAGTATGAAATCCGTGACGCAGATGATCGTGAAGATTTTGGGTTAGCAGCAAGAAAAGGGATGGCTGACAGAAATGACCCTATAGAACTTAAAAATGCGGTTAATGGCGATGACGGTTATAACATTAATTTTGAAATGGTTATTGGAACAGATATTGATCAAACTGCTATTGCGCCTGGAACATTAGTAAAACATTGGGAGGATGACAATCGTAGCTATTTCCATTACAAAATGGAGCAACCTATGATTAATTTCTATTCAATTGTATCTGCACGATATGAGGTTATGAAAGACTCATGGATCGCTCCAAATGACAGCCTTAAAACACCTGTGGATTTAGAGATCTATTACCATAAAGGTCATGAATATAATATAGATCGTATGATGTCCTCCATGAAACTATCTTTCGATTATTTCAGTACAAATTTCAGTCCGTATCCCTACGAACAAATGCGTATTATGGAGTTTCCACGCTACGCTCAATTTGCCCAATCTTTTCCTACAGCTGTACCATTTTCAGAAGGTATAGGGTTTATGTTGGATATCGACGATGAAACCGATGTGGATATGGCTTTTTATATCACGGCTCACGAATTAGCACACCAATGGTGGGGCTTACAAGTGGTAGCAGCAAATGTACAAGGACGTTATATGATTTTAGAAACCCTCTCACAGTATTCGGCATTAATGGTGCTGCGACAAAAATATTCCGAAGCCAAAGTGCAACAATTTTTAAAGGGTGAATTAAAATCCTACTTTGTTGGGAAAGCTAAGGAAGAACATGAGGAATCCACATTGGCATTAGTTGAAAAAGAAGAGTATATATATTACAGAAAAGGTGCTGTAAATATGTATGCCCTTCAAGATTATATTGGAGAAGCCAATGTCAATCTCGCTTTGAAACGTTTTGTGAAGGACTGGAATGCCTTTGATGACAATTTTAATAAAGAGCGTTATGCCACTACAATAGATTTATTGGCATATTTCAGAGAGGTCACCCCAAAACATTTGCAATATCTTATCACAGACTTATTTGAAACCAATACCCACTATGATACTAAAGTAGCCAACTATTCCAGCACCAAATTAGATAATGGTAGCTATAAAGTGGATGTGGAGTATACCATTAGTAAATATAAAACCGACCACAAAGGAAAACGTTTGTATGGTGAAACTCAAAATGATTCATTGGTTTATAAAACCGAAACCATGAAAACCCCGTTGGTCTCAATGTTTTTGACTGATTATGTAGATGTTGTCATTTTTGGAAAAGCTAAAAATGATGGAGATACATCTCCACCAATATTATATAACCAAAAACATAAGATCACCGAAATCGCCAATACCTTAAGTATTATAGTGGATCAAGAACCTACTGAAGTTGGAGTAGACCCGTATTGTAAATTAATAGATAAAAATACAGCGGATAACAGAAAGTCTTTGTAAGAGGAAGTTTGACAAGAACTTAAGACTTTGTAATATTTTGAACAGTCAAAACAGCAGGGATATATTGTAGTTTTATCATTCAATTGTATGGTGAAATACTACATATATTACCTGCTGTTTTCGTTTACAACAATCACTCCAGAGCATTCCAATGCTTCTTTGGATAAGCATGAAGGCGTAAATCAAATCGCCATCCTAGGCGCAATATAGTTTAACTAATATTTTAGTAAAATAATGTTATATATTTGAATTTCAGGATCTAAACGGTATTAATATTAATTAATAGATTAAGTAAATTACTACTTATCATAACAGGATATATTAAATTATTATACTTTATTTGAATCAATTCACATCGTCTAAGTCAAGATTATGGATAGGCTTATCCATAAAAAATTTTAAAAACCATCGTATGAAAATTAAGGGGAACTATTTACTATTGGGATTATTACTTATCTATTTTGTGTCATGCACAAACAATTAGAAACCACAATCAAATGCATTAACCGATACGGCTTCGGCTGTAAATTACCTCAAAGCACTTCAAGGAAATTGGGAAGTTCAAGATGCTAAAGAAGGACGATTTGGTTGGGATTTTGATATTACCGCTAGAGGGAATGTTATAGTTAAGCGCTTAAAAGCGGGGACTGAAACAGAAATGGCCACCGTTTATGCTATCGATGCGGGTGTATTATACGCGAATCATTTTTGCCAATTGCAAAACCAACCCTGACTAATAGCTGTGGAATCTGATGTTGATGGTGACTTACACTTTATATGTGACCGGGAAGTTGGAAATACACAATCACATAACGAGTTGCACATGCATGGGGTTCATTTTAAGAAAAAAGGAGAGAATATGATGATTTGGATGGACATGTTTGAAAATGACAGTCTCGCTTTTGAAACCAGATATGAACTGGAACGAATTGTTTCAGTGAAAACGGACATTTTAGACACTAAATAAGTATGACCTTATGCTTTTGTTGGCATGTGAATATCAAAATATCAATTTAATACATTATATATCAGTTGTATAGTTTAAAAATACCTGGGTTTGGGTATAGGAATTCTCGAGAATCTTTCTTAAATTTGAATACTCTCCAAAATTTATCAATGTTTCTTATTAAATTAAAGTAGTACGCTCAAGTCGGGTCATAATTTCTATGTTTCTGGAAGCGTTTAAACTGACGCAAGCTATACGGATACCATATAAATGGCCTATGTACTCTAGTGTTCAGTAAATGATCTTTCTCTAGTAAAGACGCATTTACTGAACATTTTTTTTTGAAATGCACAATTAGTTAATTTACTATTTATTCAAAAAGAACGCTTTAAGAGGTTCCTCGAAAATCATTCACTTCAAGAAATTTCATTTTTTACATTATCTCCTCCTAATTTCCTAACTTGAGGACTATTTAGAAAATTAAAAATTATGGCAGTCCTTATCAGATTCGACGAGATAAAATCCTTAGTAAGTAATATTGATATTGTTACAGCTATGGAAGAAGGATTTATTCAGTATAGTAATGGTAATACGGTGGTACCACCAGTAGGAGAGTTGCTTTTTGAAAAACCAAAAGGAGATGTTCATATAAAATACGGCTATATTAACAATGCCGACTATTATGTTATAAAAATTGCCTCTGGATTTTATGACAATCCCAAATTAGGAATTGCATCCGGTCAGGGAATGATGCTGTTATTTGATCAGAAAACGGGAGTACCTAAAGCTATCCTTATGGATGAAGGACACTTAACCGATCTTCGTACGGCAGCAGCAGGTGCTTTATCTTCAAAATATTTTGCTCCTAAAATCGTTAAAGCCATTGGTATTATTGGCACTGGGATTCAGGCAAAATTACAATTACAATACCTTCAAAATCAAACCTCTTGTAGAATAGTTTGGGTTTGGGGACGTCATAAAAAAAACACTGAAAAGTTCGCTACTGAATTAGGAGCGGATTTTACTATAAATATTGCCACAAGTCCTTCAGAAGTGGCAAAGCATTGTAATCTCATTGTTAGCACAACGCCTTCAGAAATCCCTTTATTAAAAGCTGATGATATTCATACTGGAACTCATATTACAGCCGTTGGCTCTGATACACATGACAAACAGGAATTGGAGAGTGCCTTACTTGGAAAAGCAGACATTGTTATTGCAGATAGTATTCCACAGAGTAAAAATCGAGGAGAAATATATAGGGCGGTAAAGGATGGAGAAATATCAGAACATGAGATTGATGAATTAGGAAAAGCAATTCAAGATTTAAAGTTACAACGATCTAATGATGATCAAATTACCATTGTTGATTTAACGGGAGTGGCCGTGCAGGACATTATGATCGCTAATGCTGTTTATGCAGCTCATTTAAAAAGTCAAAATTTATGATTCGGTTTGTGAGTAATAAAGGAGGTGGAGTCCCTGTAGATTTTGAGACTGCTATTCTAGATGGTTATGCCGAGGATGGCGGTTTATATGTTCCTGAGCGTTTGCCAGAGATTACAATGGACCAATTAAAAGCATGGAAAGATTTGAGTTATGTAGCGATCGCTTTTGAATTTTTGTCCTTATTCATCGACAGATCTATTATTTCTGAGTCCGAATTAAAAGGGATACTTCAAACTGCTTACGCGCCATTCGAGAAGCAAGAGATCATTCCATTACATCCATTAGAATCACGAAAAAACACGTATATAATGGAGTTATTCCATGGGCCTACAATTTCTTTTAAAGATGTAGGATTGGCTTTTTTAGTGAATTTGGTGAACTTTTTTTTAGAACGAAAAAAGGAACACCTCACGCTTGTAGTTGCCACTACAGGCGATACGGGGCCAGCAGCAGCTTATTTTGCGGCAGGAAAATCAAATTTGGAAGCTTGGGTGCTATATCCAAACGGTATGATTACCGAAGCGCAAAGACGTCAGATGACAACTTTACAACAGGCCAATATTCATCCGGTAGGCGTGTCAAACTGCCCGGATGGAGGTGATGATTTGGATGTGGTGATTAGAAAACTATATTCGGACACCGCATTTAAGGAAAAACTACACTTATCAAGTGTAAATTCTATAAATTGGGGGCGTGTGATGATGCAAGCTGTGCATTATATTTATGGTTATTTGCAAGTGGTTGATACCATTGGTGAAAAAATCAACATGTCGGTGCCATCTGGAGGATTTGGTAATTTATGTGCTGGCGCATTAGCACGAGAAATGGGATTGCCTATTAAATACTTGGTTGCAGCGAATAATAAAAATGCCTGTATTCACCGTATTTTTTCGGAAGGACATTTTAGCAAAGCTCCAATTTTTGAAACGGCCTCATCAGCAATTGATATTTTAATCCCATTTAACTTTTGGCGGTATTTATATTTTAGTACAGCTGGAGATTCCAAAAAAATAAAAGCATGGATGGATGACTTTGAAATGAATGGAACTGCTGTATTTGATACCAAAACTTTTGAGAATTATAAGAATGGTTTTTTATCACATAGCACTACAGATGTAGATACTTTGAATTTAATTAAGACTATTTACAGCTCTGAAAACTATTTATTAGATCCCCATGGTGCAGTGGCATTAGAGGCAGCCGATAATTTAAAAGAAAAACTAGGGAAGGAGAAACTCATTTGTTTAGCTACCGCACATCCTGCTAAATTCCCAGAGATTATAAAAAAAGCATTGCAAACAAATCAATTGCCAAACGCAGCAAAGCATCATAGTATAGAAACAGCTAAGCGCATTTGTGAAAAGGTACATCTTTGCGATTATTCGCATTTTGAAGAGGCGCTTGTACATGCTATGGAAACCAATTGGGACTTAACAAAAGGCAAAATAATATGATGCATTATTCCGTTTTAGAAAGCAAAGATATACAGGAAATATTAAGCCAATATGGAGATTATATTGTGCAGTCATCTAAAGTTTTAAGTGGTGGGTCAGAAAACACTAACTATTTAGTTAAGACTCATAACAATGCATTTGTATTAACTATTTGTGAGCAGAAATCAACAATAAAAGCGAATGAATTGGCATCCTTATTAGAATATTTGAGGCATCATGATTTTGTGACTTCACATTTGGTAAAAACATTGAATGGCGCATTGACCTCTGTTTGGTGTAATAAACCTGTCATGCTTAAAGTATTTATTGAAGGGGAATACATTGAGGATATACCAAATCAATTGCTTCAATGTTTGGGAAACCAATTGGCAAAATTACATCAGATTGATGCCCCCAATTATCTTTCACAAACGGTGAGTTATGGTTTGGAGTATTTTGATAGAGTCAAACTTTATGATCCTGAATCCTCATTCTACATCTGGTTAAAACAGACACAAAAATATATTGAGAGCTATATTCACCCTGAGTTACCAAAAGCGATGATTCATAGTGATGTTTTTGATAGTAATATTATCGTAAATCCAGATGGCAAGCATGCGACGATCATGGACTTTGAAGAAGTCTGTTATTATTATCGGGTATTTGATATTGGCATGATGATTATTGGTACTTGTGCCGAAGGAACCAATGTTAATCTTAACAAAGCGGCGAGTATCATTAAGGGCTATCAGCAAGAGATTAAACTTTTATCTGTAGAAATTGAAGCTTTGCAAGCATTTACAGCTTATGGCGCGGCGGCAATTGCCTATTGGAGACACCAAAACTTTAATTATGTAAAAGTGGATCCAGCAATGAGCAATCACTATCAAGCAATGCAAACATTGGCAAATACGGTAATGAATTTTTCTTTACAGGAATTTAAAACGGGTTGTAACGTTTAATGGCTAAGAGGAGCCATTTTTTCTTTCAAGGTGGTTTCTAACAAGGATTCTACCATATTAAATACCTTTTGACAATGCTCAAAGTCCAGTTGTTCATTCATGATATCTAGAATAATACTCGTATGTCCAAGTTTGACGTATTTGCTAAGCATTTCAGCCACTTCGGAATGTGAACCCACCAAATAAGGACAGAAAGTTTTATAAGTATGGAATGGTTTTAGCCAATAAACCTCTCGGTGCTGAGTGGTATCAAGACTCGAAATTTCTTTATGCCAGTTGGAATCGGATGCTTTTGTAGCCATCACATGAGCCATACTTCCTTTCATATCATCTGGAAAGCGTTCATTGGCCAATTTCCATGCGGCTTCAGAAGTTTCTCTAGCAATAATTCCAAAACGAATACCAAGATCGAAGCTATCGCTAGCCACAATATCATTGTATTCTGAGATAGGTTTAGCGTATTTTACTTTGGTAGCTCCTAGCTTATTAGCCGTTGCTATACCAGCTTCCGAAGTCCCACTAATCAGCTCAACTGGAATCAGAGCTTCAGAAATTTGAGGTCTCATTTTTATATTGACCACTTTAAAATAAGGACCATCATGGTTAAACAAGCCTTTTGATTGCAATGCTCCTTTTACTAGGGATGCGTAATCGTATAATTTTTCATATCGTTCATCATGAGCTGTATCATCACCTAAGCTAATCAAATCACCTTTAAAACCACCCGCAATCCAATTGATATCCACACGGCGATTGTACATAAAGGCAAGTGACGCAACCCGCTTGGCGAGAGTGTAAGGGCGTATATAAACTGGATTCACAGCTACTAAAGGTGTTAAATGTTTGGTTTGCTGTAAGATTATTTGAGCCACAGCCCAGCCGTCAACCAATGAATTGTTTGAATAAATAAGCGTCCCTGTAAACCCTTGATCTTCACTCCATTTAGCCGTTCTTGCAATGTGATCGTAATACTTGATTCCATCGACAGCTTCTTTTTTAAGGGATATGTTTTGTGGTTCAGATTCGGGGGTAGTAGCGTAGATTTTTAGGAACTTCATACTCATAATAGATTGATTAATAGCTCCATGAATATACAAAATTAATTGGATGCATCATGGTGTTAGATTTATAATGAGGTTCAAATCTAATTTCAGATGGTTGATTATACATTCCTTTTAAATTATGAACAGTCACTAAAATTAGACCTGAACAATGACAATGCGAAAAAGATGATTGAACGTATCAAGGGTGAAGGTTTCTGATTGTTGCCTAAAGGACTACAACAATTTATTCACCCCATTTTTATAGGTTTGTCCAATAGGGATTTTATGTTCTTTGATTAAAATTCGATTCCCTTCAATGAGTTTTATTTTATCGATGGCAACAATAAACGATTTGTGAACTCGTAAGAAATGCTGTTGTGGTAGCAAAGATTCAAAAGATGATATTTTCTCATGACTCACAATCATTTCATCACTTAAATAAACCTTAGTGTAATTTCCATATGCTTCAATAAATAGAATAGCTTTGGAATCAATTTGATGATGCTTTTTATCTCCTTTTAGAAAAAAGCGTGAACTGGATGCCTCATTATCTAGAATCTCTTTTACAGCTAATGGTTTCGCTTGCGCATCGGTAATTTTATTTATGGCTTTTACCAGGCGGTCAAAACTAAAAGGCTTTAATAAATAATCAACCACATTCAGTTCAAAACCCTCGAGGGCGTGTTCTTTATAGGCAGTGGTGATGATTGTTTTTGGGGGATGCGTTAATGTTTTTAAAAAATCTAAGCCTTTTAATTTTGGCATATTGATATCCAAAAACATAAAGTCGACCGTATTGCTATTTAAAAACTGCATGGCTTCAATGGCATTATAGCAATTCTTCTCTAACTGTAAATGTGGTAACATGCTACAAAACTCCTCAATGATCTCATGAGCCAAAGGTTCGTCGTCAATGATGATATATTTAAACATGCTTTGCGATTTTTAAGGTTACTTTGTAAATATTGTTTTCCTGTACCATGATAATTTCATGTTGTTTAGGATAAATTAATGACAATCTACGTTTTAAATTACTGAGTCCAATACCTGGATTTTCACTAACCTCTTTAGGGTCAAAGTTATTCTCTATTTTAAAATATATAAAATCTGAGTCTTCATACAAATCGATGTGAATAAATGCATTTTCTGTTAGAGTTTCAATGCCGTGTTTAAATGCATTTTCTAATAGAATAATATATAACAATGGGGCTATCGATAGGCCAGTGTCTATATCGTGCTTAAATGTAATCTCTACGGTCTTTTTATACCGAATTTTATGAAGTTCTATATAATTGTTTAAATACTCAATTTCATCTCCAAGCTTTACCGTTTCTTTTTCACCTTCATAAATAGTGTAACGCATCATATCTGATAATTTTAAGATTACCTCAGGCGCTTGTTTAGAATTTTTGACAGTTAAAGCATAAAGATTGTTTAATGTATTAAAGAAAAAATGAGGGTTTATTTGTGTTCTTAATAGCGACAATTCTGTTTTAGATTTTTCTGCTTTTAGGTTTTGTACCCATTTCCATTGTTCAAAAATCCAAATAAGAAATAATGCAGGAATTGGTAATAAAAATGCGAAAAACGGAAACTCTTCTTTAATTTTTAAATAGGCTTCTAGATCGCCAGAAAACAATCTTAAATAAATAAAATATAAGAGTAATGGTCCATAAATGAGGACTATTAATTTCCAATATTTTTTAATAAAAGAAGGCGCTAACAAGTATACAAAGCCAATCCAGAACCCCATTAATAGAGTTAATGTTATTGGGTTGTCAGGCAGATTCATTATTGAATCAACCATTATGATAATAAAAAGCAATACAACTAAACTAAGCACATTAGTTAAGGTCTTCTTTTTATTCTTTAAATAGTGATAATTATGAATAGGTAAAGCAATTGCCAAGCCCCAAAAAATGGCATAAGCAATAAACTCAAAAGGGCGTCTTTCTTCTGGTAAAATAATAAAACCGACAGCGTCTAAAAGGTAGAATATTGGAACTATTATTATAAACCCAAATAAAAAAGCTTTGTATTTTTTTAAAAACTGAATCATACTTCAAAAGTAACCATGTTCTGCTGTCTTGACAAGGATTTTGACAGACAGTACAAAAATTGATACCAACAAGGGTTTTTTTTGGTTGAACAGGAGTCATGTCAATTTTGAATGGTTTTGGCTTTATAAAACATGCATAGGTCATATTAATTATAAAGCAATCCTCCTTGCATTTATGTTTGCTTAAAAATAAATATCCTTTGAGCAAGCCCAGAAGGCATGACAAAGGAAAAACGTAATCATTTCGATGTTACAACGGGAATTAAACCCACAGGAGGGATTAAAAATCATCAAAAAACGAACACATATGAATACCTTACAAATTAACAATCTTACAAAAATCTATCCCAATGGCGTTAAAGCTTTAGATGGGATCAACTTAAAAATCACCAACGGCATGTTTGGCTTATTAGGGGCCAATGGCGCAGGAAAGTCGTCACTAATGCGCACCATTGCTTCATTACAAGAACCATCTTCTGGAAGCATTTTATTTAATAACACGGATATTGTTAAGGAGCCAAATGAGGTCAGAAAACAATTAGGGTATTTGCCACAAGAATTTGGGGTGTATCCAAAGATTTCTGCAGAGAAATTATTGAATCATATGGCCATTCTAAAAGGAATTTTAGATAAAAAAGACCGTAAAGAACAAGTAACAGCTTTATTACAACAAGTAAACTTATACCAGCACAGAAAGAAAGCCGTCTATACATTCTCTGGAGGAATGCGTCAGCGTTTCGGAATTGCACAAGCTTTATTGGCAAATCCACAATTAATTATTGTCGATGAACCCACCGCTGGATTAGATCCAGAAGAGAGTAACCGGTTTTTAAATTTATTAAGTGAGATTGGCGAAAATGTGATTGTTATTCTATCTACTCATATTGTGGAAGATGTGAGAAACTTGTGTCCGAAGATGGCCATTCTTTTTAATGGAGAAATTATATCTGAAGGCAACCCAACTGAATTGGTAGCATCTATTGATGGCAAAATATGGACTAAAATTATTCCTAAAAAAGACATAGAGGCCTATAAAAAAGCTTTTGATGTAATCTCTACAAAACTAGTTTCTGGAGAAACTCAAATAAGAGTGCTTTCTGACAATAAACCAGAAGCAGGGTTCGATGTAATTACTCCAAGTTTAGAAGATTATTATTTCGCCACATTGTATAACCAAGCGATTAAAACAGTATAAGCCATGTTTAAAAAGTTAATTCAATTCGAAGTTTTTTATCAATTAAAACAACGCGCATTTCCAATATTTGCAATCTTGTTTTTAGCATTAGGCATATTTGTTGGGAGACAAGGTTTTGCCCCTACAGGAGTTAGTTTTAACGCTGTATATCAGGTATATTTTTACACCAATATTTTTACTTTAGGAAGTGTATTTATCACCATGTTTTTTGCTATAAGTGCCATGCTTAGAGATAAACAACATGATATGGAAAGCTTAATTTACAGTTCTTCAATAACAAAAACACAGTATTTTTGGAGTCGTTTTGTTGGAACATTTATTTTTAGTGTGTTGGCATTTTCGCCTTTTATTTTAGGATACTTTTTAGGAGTAAATTTCTCGGATTTAGACCCAAGTCGTATCAATGATTTTCAGTTAATGACCTATCTACAACCACTGTTTTACATTGTAATTCCGAATATTTTTATCTGTTCAACAGTTATATTTTCTGTAAGTACAATCACAAAAAACAGTACCGCAACCTACGTAAGTGCAGTATTTATTTACATGCTGTATTTTGTGAGTTCAATTTTTTTAAACTCCCCAATAATGGCACAAGCTGTTCCTGCTTCACCAGAAAGCATGGCTCTGGCAGCAATTGCAGATCCATTTGGGATCGCTGCTTTTATTGAGCAAACTCAATATTGGACACCTTTTCAGAAAAATACACAATTACTTTCTTTTTCAGGGTTATTTCTGAAGAATAGAGTTATTTGGATCCTTGTTTCTATTGGATTTCTTTTGGCTACTTATAAAATATTTTCATTCAGAAAAATCACTAAAAAAGTAAAAAAAGAAACAAAAATTAATAATGAGAAACAAGAATTATTGGACTATAAACCTATAAAAGGATTCCACAATTTTAAAGCCCAAAGACTAGCCTTTTTTGCATTGTTAAAAATAGAACTGAAAAGTGTTTTTAGGAGTTTACCTTTTATAGCAGTCTTATTGATGTGGATATTTATAGTATTTTCAGAGTTATATTCGACTGTTATTAGTGGAGGAGAATACGGTGTGAGCGTGTATCCTTTTACAAATAAACTAATAGATTTATTTGTAGACCCATTATTAGTCTTCAGTTTGATACTAATTGTTTTTTATAGTTCAGAAATAGTTTGGAAAGAACGTGGTTTAAATTTTAACCTTATTTTGGATGCTACACCGGTTAAAAATTGGGCTTTATTTTTATCAAAATTTAGTGCGTTGTTATTGTTGCCAATTATTTTAATAACATCAGGAATTTTAATGAGTATGGCATTTCAGGTAAGTTTAAACTATACAAACTTTGAGCTTGGTGTTTATGCTTCTTTATTTTACTACCATGGTATTCAAATAGTTGTGTTTTGTATGATTGCCTTTTTTGTAAACAGTTTGGTAAAGAACAAATACATGGGAATGGGTATTTTTGGTTTCATTGTTTTGTTAAGTTTGAATTCAGGTTTTCTTGGACTTGTGCATCCGTTAACAAGTCTTGGCTTTTTACCAAGAGCGAGTTATAATAATATGAATGAGTACTATGGAAATTCAAGTTTATTTGATCACTTAGCATTGTATTGGGTTGCTTTTGGATTGTTATTGGTAATTCTTTCTTTCAAAGTATGGAATAGAGGCGTAGTGGCCACTTTTACAACGAAAGTGAAGCGATTAAAATACGGTTGGTCAAAATTGCAAAAACTAGCATTTATATTTTTTATACTTGTGTTTGTAGGTGCTGGAAGTTTGGTTATTTACAATACAAATATTGTAAATGTCTATGATACTGCAAGTGATCAATTAGAGTTTAGAGAAAATTATGAACGTCAATTTAAACAATATGAAAGTTTAGAAAGACCGTATCCTACATCTAAAAAAACTAAAGTTGCTATCTATCCAGATCAAAAAAGGTATTCAATAAAAGCGAATTATATACTTAAGAATAAAAGCGATCAACCTTTGTCTGAGATCTTCATAACTGAAAGAATTGCATTGGAAAATATAGCAATAGAAAATGCAACATTAATTCAGCAAGATACTAACTATGGCATTTATCTTTTTGAATTTAAAAATGCATTACAGCCAAATGATTCTGTGAAATTCACGTATGAATTAAAGAAAACATTAAAAGGTTATGATGAAGATAATTCAATTGTAAATAATGGAAGTTATATAACGCATCGAAACTTCGAACCAATTTTAGGGTATAGTTCTGGATTCGAAATTTCAAATAGGCTGGAACGTCAAAAAAGAGGGTTGCCTAAAAGAATTGTAGCTCAAGAATTGGCTGCGCATATTGTTTCTGAAGATGTGAAAAACGAAAAAATTAGATTTGAAACTATTGTTTCTACTTCTAAAACTCAAACAGCATTAAGTTCTGGTACTTTACTAAAAGAATGGTCTGAAAATGGTAGAAATTATTACCATTATAAATCAGAAAATAAAATTTTACCAACTATTGGGTATTTCTCGGCAAATTATGAAACTCAAAAAACGGTTCATAACGGGATTTCAATAGAGCAATTTTATGATGCAAATCATGATTTTAATATTGATGAAATTGAGAACAGCATAAAACAAACATTAGATTATTGCCAAGAAAATTTTGGAGCCTATAATTTTGATCATGTTAGAATTGCAGAAATTCCTTCTCATTGGTCTTTTGGTGGATTTGCACATCCAGGTGTTATAAGTATGGTAGAAGATAGATTGTATTTAGCTAATGTGAGCGATTCAGAAACCTTTAATTTGGTTGCCAAAAGAACCATACATGAAGTTGCACATCAATGGTGGGGACATACATTGTCTGCAAAACCAGTAGCTGGAGGTTCTTTATTTGTTGAAGGTTTTGCAAAATATACAGAAGCCGTTGTTATGGAGAAGTTATATGGTAAAAAAGCACTGTATGAGCTTAGCCAAAATGCAAGAAGAAGGTATTTTTCAGGAAGATCATTTGCGAGTTCAATAGAACCGCCAATATATATGGTTACCAGTCAAAGTTATATAGCCTACGGAAAAGCGTATACAGTTTTAATGGCTTTAAGAGATCTAATAGGAGAAAAACAAGTAAACCAAGTGTTGAAAACGCTTACGGATAAACATCGTAATATTAATAAGTTAGCAGTGAATTCTATTGAATTATTGGATGAAATTTATAAAGTTACTCAGCAAGAACAACACACATTAATTGACGACTGGTTTAAGCGAGTGATTACCTATGATCTTGGGATTACTGAAAGCTCGTATAAACAACTGTCTAACGGGCAATTTGAAGTGCGCTTTAAAGTAAATGCAAACCGGACCCAGATGTTGAATACAGGAGACACCAAAACCATTGGTATTGATGAGCCCATCCAAATAGGGCTCTTTAGAAAACATCCAAGTTTAATATCAAAAGAGGATACCATACTATACTTAAAACCACATCAAATCACTAAGGACAGTCAGGTGTTTAAAATTATAGTAGATGAGTTGCCTAGTCATATTGCAATTGACCCTTATGGCAGTCGCTCTGAAGAACGTTTAACGGATAATGTGGTTCGATTGTAAAAGTACATCTCGCTAAAAATTACGCTGTTAGGGTTATAATATTGTATCAAGAACACAAAAAGTGTATAAATTATCAAGCTCGCTCTCAAAGCCTTTAATGGTATTTGGGCGAGTTTTTTTGTGCTTTAACATGAAAATAGAGGGAATTACAATTTTTCATAAAATATTTTTTTGGTGATGGGGTATTTTTTAAATCACAATAAAATTTATTATCAATGAAAAGATATGTGAAATATATAATGAGCATTCCTTTGATTGCAATTTTAATTATTCAATATCTAGCAATGGACAGTAGTTATGATTATACTTATGTGCAAATTGTAATAATGGTCATTGCTATTATAATGGCAATTATTTTTTGGAAGTATCGCAGTAAAATATTTTAAAGTCTCTCGCCTAAAATTCAGTAGATAACTTATGAAAGACTACAATTTTCAAGTAAATTTATAGCCTTATAAAATGAAACAATAAGCGCTATGAAACATGTAAACATTGAAGATTCACAAATAACGATGACACAGTTAATGCTGCCTTCTCACTCTAATTTTAGTGGAAAAATTCATGGTGGATACATTTTAAGTGTCATGGATCAAGTGGCTTTTGCTTGTGCATCTAAGCATTCGGGACATTATTGTGTCACGGCATCTGTAAATAAAGTTGATTTTTTGAACGCGATAGAAGTTGGGGAATTAATGACTCTTAAAGCTTCGGTGAATTATACTGGGAATTCTTCGATGGTGGTTGGTTTGAGAGTAGAATCTGAAAACATTCAAACTGGCGTCGTTAAACATTGCAATTCTTCTTATTTCACGATGGTGGCTAAAGATGATCAGGGCAAAAATGTTCGAGTTCCAGGACTCATATTAAATACAGAAAATAGCCTTAGACGCTTTGCTCGAAGCATTAATCGTCAGGAACAAAGTAAAAAGCGTCGTGAAAGTTTTAAATCTTCTGAATTTATTATTGATGATCATTTAGAGCTTATTGCCAAGCATAACGCAAAAATTGAACTCTAAGTCCTTTAGATTAAGGAATATAGATCAACAGCACAGTATCGATTTAGGCATCCAATTATTATATTTCGTTAATAAAAACTATCTTACAGCATCGGAGTTTTAAAACGCTATGTCATGAAAAATATATTTCTATTACTGATCTGTTTCTGCTTGTCATTAGGGATTAAAGCACAATCTTTTATAGGTGCTTGGGAAGGATATGCTGTGTCTAAGGATGGTGAACAGCTAAAAAATGTAGTCATATTTTCTGAAGGCTTTCAAGTCTCCACTTGGTTCTATGCAGAAACTGGGAAATTTTTAAAATCAAATGGTGGATTGTGGAGATTGGATGGAGATACGGTGATAGAGACTGTTGAATTTGATACAAATAATGCCGAGCGTGTTGGTACTGAAGTGAGTTTTGAAGTCGATATTACCGCTAGCACATTAAGCATTAGGGGCAATTCACTTAAATGGCAAAGAATAGATACTGGTGTACCTGGAAAATTACAGGGCGCTTGGCTGATGTCTGGAAGAATTAGAAATGGTGAAACACAATTGAGAGACACAAATAGACCGAGAAAAACCATGAAAATTTTATCCGGCACACGTTTTCAATGGATCGCTTATAATACGGAAACCAAAAAATTTATGGGAACAGGTGGTGGAACGTATACAACGATAGATGGGAAATATAACGAAAACATAGAATTCTTTTCGAGAGATGACGCTAAGGCCGGACTCAGTTTAACGTTCAATTATAGCATCGTTGATGGGAAATGGGAGCACTCCGGAAAGTCAAGTAAAGGCGCTCCAATCCATGAAATTTGGTCTGTAAGACAATAATCATAGGATTTGCACGCTTAATTTTTGTGATTATCATGCGTAAAAACCCCTTGGGTTCTGTGTGATATGAATGTTCATACTTTTTCATTACCTTAGATTCCGCTTCACAAATCTTCAGGAACAGCTTATGAGATGATTAATACTAATCAAACGCTATAGCTATGAAACCTTTGAAAAAAGAAACCCTCAATCCGGAAATTTATGACTTGTATGACGACTATGCACATAATAAGCTAGACCGCAGGCAATTTGTTGAAAAACTCTCGATATATGCGGTTGGCGGACTTACCGTGCCATCTTTGCTTAGTTTTATGATGCCCAATTATAAAGATGCTATTTTAGTTAAGCAGGACGACAAGAGACTTGAATCAGATTATGTCATTTACAATTCTCCAAAAGGAGGCGGGGAGATTCGGGGCTTATTGTCAATACCTAAAGGAACAAGTAGCAAATTACCGGGTATTATTGTGGTTCATGAAAACAGGGGCTTGAATCCTTATATTGAAGATGTTGGTCGTCGTGCTGCTCTGGAGGGGTTTATTTCCATTGCGCCAGATGCTTTATGGCCATTAGGGGGTTATCCCGGGAATGATGATGAAGGACGAACCATGCAACGCAAGCGCGACCGCAATAAAATGCTGGAAGACTTTATTGCTGCTTATGTTTATTTGAAGGCTCATAAGGACTGCAATGGTAACATTGGGGTCGTTGGTTTTTGTTTTGGAGGCTGGATCTCGAACATGTTAGCCGTGAGGCTCCCAGATCTAAAGGCTGCTGTACCATTTTATGGGGGACAACCGAATGCTGAGGACACTGCCAAGATTAAAGCAGCTTTACTATTGCAATATGCAGGATTGGACACCCGAGTGAATGCAGGCTGGCCAGATTATGAAAAGGCACTTAAAGC
>MAAC01009855.1_pt1 | contig 18837 bp, 17 predicted proteins | sample 1115981 | NCBI WGS metagenome assembly MAAC01 (sample SAMN04961126, study PRJNA320927) | seawater metagenome | isolation source: sample BD02T64 sea water enriched with oil for 64 days | place: USA:Gulf of Mexico | collected 2013-07-27
GCGGGCAGGGTGACGTTGACGGTTTGTTGGCCGTTTTTCAGTACGCGTACTTTCAAAGTCTTGGCCAGACTGGCGACCGAGTGAGTGTTGATGTTCTGCTCTTCGGGGAGTGGCGGTAGTTCCAGTGCGCGAGCTTGCTGAATGATCTCGGGGCTGAGGTGCCGGTGTAGCAGGCCCGACCAGGAAACCGTGGTTTTGAGGGTGTTTAACTGTTGGGTGATGCCTTGAAAGGCGCGCAAAATTAATAATAGTTGTGCAGGCCCCGCCGAACGGAACCACCAGCGCCGCTCGTTGAGTAAATGTTTGACGGGCTTTTCAATTTCCCAGGTTTGTGTGGCAAAGGCCTCGCTCTGGCAAAAGGGTTTGAATAAAAGGCGGCACAACATCGGCAGGGCATCGCCAATTTTGGCTAGCTTTTCCGCATCGAAGCCCAGTGCCGAAAAATACCGCAGTGGATGCTTCAAGTTGTTTTCGCTGGTAGCCAATATCAGTTTCAGCAGGGCCAGGCGCTGGCTTTTGCTTAAGGCGATGGTGCAACCGTAATCCATTAATACAACTTCGACCTGGCGATTCTGGTCGTGACGAAAATAACTGTTACCCAGGTGAGGGTCGCCATGGACAATGCCGGCCTCAAACAAACTTTTAAAGAGAGTGCCGAGAATAATTTCCCCGGCGCGTCGTCTATCGGCCGGGGGCCAGTGTGAAATGCCGTCGATAAACTCACCGTCATACCAGCTTTGCACCAGTAATTTTTCAGAGCTGTATTGCGGGTAGACCGCGGGTACTGTCAGCCCCTCAAGCCTGACTGCTTGCTGAAAAGCTTGCTGGTTTTTGGCCTCGCTAAGATAGTTGAGCTCCCTGTCCATATTCGCTGTAAAAGAAAGTTTATAGGCATTTAAATCAAAGCCCCACTTTTTTACCGGCCCAACACCCGGCATCAGGCCGAGCAGGCCAATTTCTGCTTTCACCCTGGCGGCGATATCGGGGTACTGGATTTTAATGGCCACCTGTTCACCGTTGAGCAGTCGAGCGCGGTGTACCTGACCGAGAGAGGCGGCATGAGTGGATTCATCGATACTGACGAAAACGGTGTTGAGAGGTGCACCCAGGGCCTCTGCAATAAGGGGCGCCATGGTCGCGAGAGGGAGGGCGGGTATACCCTTGAGCAAGCTGTCAAAGCTGTCATCGCTTGCCGAGGCCGCCAATAGTTGCCCCAGCTTCATGGTGGTGCCACGGGCATCGGCAAAGTGCAGAGCCAGAGCGCGTTTGGCGATTTTCTGTTGATCGGGATTGTCGATGTTTTTCGTTTTAACCACAGCCATGCCAATTTTGGCAAGGCGTAGTGCGCTTTGATAGGACTCTTTAAGCATCTCTGGTTCCAGCAAAATGGCCCACTTTTTAAGCTCGCTTCAGGCTCGGTGTTATTATTTTTATCGGATGTACTCTGCGTTGCTTAGAGTAAAAAAGAATCCTCCGTAATGGAGTCGAGGAGCCGAGCAATTTTGGCATTTTGTTTGCTGGAGAATTTAATCCGCAAACCGTTCTCATCAGAGGCGATCACTATCGAGGTGATCTCCTCGTTGTCACCACAGGTGAAACCCAGTCTGTCGTCGGCGCGCAGCGGGGTCTCGACCTCAATCGCAGCACCGCCGGCACTGACGTTTTTAATAATACCGTTATAGGTTTGTCCGTTGGCATGAATGTCGCAACTCAGCGCTTGCGCGGGTGTTTGACGATGCCCAACTCGGCGGTTGAAGGCGTCATAATTTCTTAGATTACTGAGAATATTGGTGACGTTATCTGCGAGGCTATTGGTGGAGTCGATCACATTGCTGGAGCCGTCCGTGACCTCCCTGGCTAAATCCTGGCAAAAGCTGGTTTTATCGGCCACTTGCTGAATATTCACCGCTGAAATTTTGGTCGCCTCCGCCGCCGTGTTGATGTTGCGGTTCATCTCTTCCGTGGCGGTCATTTGTTGCTCGACATTGGTGGCAACGGTTTTAGAAATTTCACTCGATTCTAAAATAGAGATGCCGATTTTCTCGATAGCCTGGGAGGTCTTTTGAGCCATTTCCTGTACTTCTTTAATTTGCGCATCGACGCGACCGGTGGCGGTGGCCGTTTGACTGGCTAAATCTTTGACCTCCGAGGCAACCACCGTAAAGCCCTTGCCGGCCTCACCGGCACGGGCGGCCTCAATGGTGGCATTGAGGGCGAGTAAGTTGGTTTGCCCGGCAATTTCCTTAATGACATTGGAGATGCTGCTGATTTCGTCAATGGCCAGCGCCAGATCGTTAACGATGTCGTTGGTTTTCTTCAGTTCCTGCTCGGCACTGAAGGTCGCCTTTAGAGAGGCATCGGACTGAAAGGTAATCTCCTCCGCCGTATTGGCCATGGCTTCAAGGGCCTGGGCGCAGGCCTCGACGCTGGTTGATATCTCCGTGGAGGTATCGGCGACGGTGATGGCCTGTTCGTTGACATCCTCGAGATTGACCGTCATTCCCTGGGTGATCTCGAGCATGTCTTCACTGGTGCTGTGAACCTGAGTGATGGCGGCCTGTACTTCAAGCTCAAGGTTATTGGCCAGGTCGAGCATTTCATGGTTTCTATCGGTGTGAACCTGGGCGATATAGGCCTGGGTGTCGACAATATTTTTCGCCGCCATGCGGTAGTTACCGGGCATGCCCTGCTCAAGAAAGGTGCGGAAATATTGTTGCTGGGCGATATGTTCGAGGACATTGGTGGATTCGCGAATGTAAGTGTCGGCTAAATCGGCTGAAGCGTTAAAGGCAACCATGAGAGGGGAGAACTCGCCAAACTCATCCCAGTTGGTGATACGCGCCGTTAAATCACCGGCACGGGTAGCATTGAGTTTTTTCAGAACGTGATCGGCAGCTCTCTGGTATAGCGCAAGTTTGGCATTCAGTTCAGCACATTGGGGGCAAGAATCACCTGCAGGCGCGACGGATTTTTTGCTGCTCACTAGTTTCATCGCTCGGTATCCATTACTGACCAGATGAATTCTGGATAATCATGCCCCTGATCGGCAAGCATGGTGTTGAGTAATTGCTCGCCAGCCGACATCGCCTCGTCGGGGTCGTCGTGACGTAGTTCTTCACTTTTTATACTGCGATACAGGTCGTCTATCTGGCGCACGACCTCGGGCTTGACGTAGCGTCTGATGCTATTGAAGCCAATAGGCTCTTCGTCCGTATTGAGTAGAGGGCTAATTTGCACCAGTACCCAGACAAACTTGCCGCTATTGGTGATGTGTTTGATATAGAGGAAAAGTTCGCGACCGGTGGGGTCGGTATGCTTGATGCGCTTGACCAGGGAGCGGGGCATATCGGGGTGCCATGAGAAACTCATGCTCTGGCCCAATACGTCGGCGGTACTGACTTCCATCACGCGGCAATAGATATCGTTGCAATAGGTGAGCTCGCCTTCAAGGTTGGCGTGGGTCACCATCAGTTCCCCCTCTTCGAAGAGGGCGTTTTCCAAAGTGGCTGTTGCCGGCTTATATACCATCAGCAATTCCCTTGTCAGTAGCGCTAGCTGTTATTATTAACCCCGTTATTTATCAATAAATAGATACTTGTCGAGTGCATAGATCTAACTATTGAAGAATGTATTTGCTCCCTTTTTCAAGTATAAAACACTATAAAGTTGTGTTGTGCAATCAATATTCTAGTTTGAAAAATAGCATTTTTTTATGTTTTTTAAGCATAGGGCATAACAGCGCTTATAGCTTGCAGTGATTACATTTTTTCGTCCATTCAATTCTTTCCCCGACAAATAATAATTGTGAGCTAGCTCTCCGTTTTGCTGATAATCATTGCAAACAGGGTTTTCTGAGTCTATACATAGTTGCACAGGGGTTCCCATGGATGGTTGTGGAATGTTGCAACGACAATAATTATTAAAAGATTAAGAAGGGAGTTCTTGTATGGACTTAAAGATAACGCAGGACGTGGTGATTTAGGTGGCCTCAGCGTCAGGTGACAATCCTATTATTCTTGTTGATGATGACTGTAGCATTGGCGCGTCTGTGGCTTCCACTTTGCGAGATGCGGGGTTCGAGGTGATTAATGCCAACTCTCCCATTGGCAATGAAAGTGCCGGGGCCGTAGCGATGATGCTACTCCCCGTTGCTATTGGTGAAAGTAAGGGGCTGACCGGGCGCGAGCGCTACGATAACCTGGTCAACGGTGAGGATGACGAGTTTCAAAATAACCCCCGTGCCCATACCACGCTTGGCCTCAACGAACTGTGTGAAACAGCCTTCCCCGTCTGGTCGAAACAAATTAATTCGACGACCGAGATGCTAGAAATGGAAATCACCGAGATCTCTCTGGCCATTTCAGCCATGGCCGAAGAAATTACCACGGCAATGACCCTTTGTGCCGACGTTGTGGCTGAAATTGTCGACCGCACAGAGGACCGTCGCGACGGCTCAGATGTCAGGGAAAAAATGCAAGCCGTTGCCGATGCCTTGCAAACCACGGTTGAAACCCGTGGCACCTTGCTTGACGACGTGAAGATGCTGGGGCCCTTGACCAGTGGTCTGGAGACGATGGCCAATGACGTTATGGAAATCTCCACTCAAACTAAATTATTGGCTTTAAATGCCACTATTGAAGCGGCTCGGGCGGGCGAGGCGGGCCAGGGTTTTGGCGTGGTGGCCTCCGAGGTGCGCTCTCTCGCCATGCGCAGCGCCGAAATTGCCGAGGCAATGGTGAATAGTTCGGAAGATATTCAGGAGAAAATTCGCCATACCCAAATGAGTGCCGACGAGACCGCGGAGGTCGAAGGTAAGTTGGTGGAAACATCGAATCAGCACATGTCCGCCATACTCAGTGTTCACGACACTACTATGCAAAATTTAGTAAAGGCCCTGGCCGAATTGCAATCCATCGATATGAAATATAAGCAAAGTGTTAGTGATGCGATTATTGCTTTGCAATTTCAGGATAGAGTCGGGCAAATTCTCCACAACGTCTCGCAGAGTTGTGATGGTGGCCTGGCCGTGCTGGTTGAGTCGATAGAGAATAACACGCGAGCGATCGACTTCGAACCTTGGCTACAGCAAATGCATGCGCGGTTCACCACCGCGGAAGAACGCCAGAATTTACGCACTTTTATGGGTGATGACAGCACTACAAATGAAGTGGTAGCGGGTGAGGTTTCTTTTTTGTGAGGGCAGGTAATGGCTAAAACGATTTTAATTGTCGACGATTCATCTTCGGTGCGCATTGTACTGGCAACGACCCTGAAGTCAGCGGGTTACAACGTTATCGATGCCGTTGATGGCGAGGACGGTTTGTCAAAATTAACCGGTGAAAAAATTCATTTGATCATCAGTGATGTCAACATGCCAAAAATGGATGGCATTACCATGGTCAAAAAAATAAAGACCATGCCAAAGTATAAATTTACCCCTATCTGCATGCTCACCACCGAGTCGGAAGAGTCGAAGATGAAGGCGGGGAAAATGGCGGGAGCCAAGGCCTGGATTGTCAAGCCCTTTCAGCCGGCGGTGTTGCTATCTGCCGTTGAGAAACTGGTTTTACCCTGACTTTTTGCACCTTAACAATTCTGCAATTAATGGTATTGAGTGCTGGTAATGGAAATTAGCAAATTAAAAGGCAGTAATAAAAAAACCGGAATTTGTAAATTGCGCTTTCAGGGTGATATGGATATCTATGCCGCCGAGGAAACGCACACGGCATTGCTGCCTTATTTTGAAGACTTTAAAACCTTCAGTGTTGAACTCGACCAAGTGGGTGAAATCGACAGCTCCGGCATACAGCTCTTGCTGCAATGCCATCGCCATTCGCAAAAGTCCGATGGCCAGCTGTCTATTTTATCCTGGAGTGAAAATGTGCAGGAGCTGGTTGGGTTGTTTCAACTGACCGAACGTTTTGATGTGAGTCAGGTGGCGTAAACAACGATGCACTAAATGGAATAACAACAAAGATTAACCAAAACAGGGTCGTAGCGATGAGTCTCGATGAGGGCTTACAGGGATTTCTTGAAGAGTCGAAAGACTTGTTAGATGAGATGGAGGATTTACTCCTGCAGCTCGAAGACAAGAGCGATGATGGCGAGATCATTAATGCGCTGTTCCGCGTGGTGCATACACTCAAAGGCACCTCGGGGATGTTTGGCTTCGAGCAGGTGGTGGCCTTCACCCACGGTGCCGAAAGCGTTATGGACAGCGTTCGCGACGGCGATATTGCCCTCGATGAGGACCTGCTCTCCATCCTGCTGAATTCTCGCGACCATATTTCTGCCCTGCTCGATGTCGCCCTTGAAATTAGCAGCGAATTATCCCCGGAAGCGCGCCAGCAGGGCGTGGAATTGAGTGCCCAGCTCGACCAGTATTTAAGGGGTTCGCCTGCGGGCTCGCCTGTGGGTACGGCGCCCCCGGCCGTTGACGTGAGTGCTGCCTCGAGCGACGCTAATATTAGCACCAGCCCTCAGCCCGAGGTTGATGGTGACACCGTCGAAAACGAGAGCTGGCATATCTCCCTGCGCTTTGGCGAAGATGTGCTGCGCAATGGCATGGAGCCCCTGTCGTTTATTCGCTACCTCAATACCATCGGCACTATTCTCAGTCTTGAGACCATCGACGAACAGCTGCCGGATCTCGTTGCCATGGATGCCGAGAGTTGCTACCTGGGCTTTGAAATTAATTTTGATACCTCGGCCGATAAAGCGGAAATTGCCGCCGTCTTTGAGTTTGTGGAAGACGATTGCACGGTGAATATTTTACCCCCCCACAGCCACGTCAGCATTTATTTGAAGCTACTCGAAGAGCTGCCCGAGGGGCACTACCGCATCGGTGACATTCTCACCAGCACCGGCATTCTCACCCACCGCGAGCTAGAAAATATACTGGCGCTACAGCAAGAGCGCCAAAGCGAAGTCGATAGTGGTGATGAGGCGGTTGCCGAGCCGGTGCCCTTTGTGGGTGAGCTGGCCGTGAGTGAGGGCTTGATAGAGGCGCCCCTGGTCGATGCCGCGATTAAACGCCAGGAAGAGTGCAAGGTGGTGCGCGTTAGCGCCGCCAAGCTCGAGGAGTTGATCACCCTGGTGGGTGAGCTGGTCATCGCCGGCGCCAACACTCATCTTCTGGCCCGTGAATCCGAGAGCAATGTACTGATCGATGCCACCGAAAAACTCGGTGGTCTGGTGGAGTCGATTCGCGATACCTCCCTCAGTCTGCGGATGGTGCAAATTGGCGATACCTTCGCCCGCTTTCGCCGCGTGGTGCGCGAAAACAGCCGCGAACTGGGCAAAGAAATTGATTTAGAGATTAGCGGCGGTGAGACCGAGCTCGACAAGGTGGTGGTCGATAAAATGGGCGACCCGCTGATGCACCTGGTGCGTAATTCCATTGACCACGGTCTGGAAACCCCCGAGGAGCGCGAGGCCGCGGGTAAATCACCCCGGGGCACCATCAGTCTCAATGCCTTCCACGACTCCGGCAGTATCGTCATTGAAATCAGTGACGATGGCCGCGGCCTGGCAAAAGATAAAATTCTCGCCAAAGCCGTGGAAAAAGGTTTGCTTACTGAGGGCCAAAGCCTCACCGATGATGAAATTTATCGGCTTATTTTTGAGGCCGGTTTCTCCACCGCCGAGAATGTCACCAACCTCTCGGGTCGCGGTGTCGGCATGGACGTGGTGCGGCAGAACATCGAATCCCTGCGCGGCCTTATCGATATTAACAGTACCCTCGGCCAGGGCACGGTGATTACCATTCGTTTGCCCCTGACCATGGCCATTATCGATGGCTTTCTGGTGCAGGTGGGCAGCGGCTCCTATGTCATTCCCCTCGACATGGTCGACGAATGTGTCGAGTACAGCGAAGTGGCCCAAGACGCCTACGACGGCAGCCAGCATATCAATCTGCGGGGTGAAATCATGCCCTACCTGCGTCTCGGCGAGGTGTTTACGCCCGGCCGCAATAGCGACGATATTGCGCCCAGTTTAAATCAGTCGGCTGAGGTTGCGGACGATACTGATGGCGAGGCGGCTAAAGTCCCTGAAGCTGTGTCCGAAAGCCGAGAAAAGTCCCGTGAAAATATTGTGGTTGCCCGCTACGGCAATAAAAAAGCCGGTCTGGTGGTCGACGATTTACTCGGCGAGCACCAAACGGTGATTAAGCCCCTGGGGCGTATTTTTGAAAATGTACAGGGTTTAAGTGGCGCCACCATACTCGGCAATGGTGAGGTGGCGATGATCGTCGATGTCCCCAATTTGGTGGACAGGTTATCGGCCATTGGCGTTTGAGCAATGGCAAAAGCGAATGGCAAGTAGAGCGTCAGTTTAGGCACGGAATGTCAGCGGTGTAGTCGGCAGGTCGCGAATCAGTTTTTTATTATTGGCTATAAAAAGTGAGGTGGCAGCATGGATAACAACACGCAAGATGTGGCACTAAGTAAAAAGATCACCCTGTTGGCTGTGGGTGCCAGTGGCCTGGCGCTAGTTTTGGTCGCGGCGGTGAGTAGCTTTTCAACGCTGGGCCTGAACGCGGCCCTAATCCTTGCCGCCGTGGTGTGCGTGGCGGCATTGATACCGACGGTAAAAAGCATGTTGGCCCCCACCGTTGAGGCCCTCAACAGTGCCGTCAACATGCTCGACGAGCTCGGCACCCGCGAGGACTTTCCCGCCGGTGGCACCCAGGGCGATGAGGCCGGCTCGGTACTGGCGCGTTTAAAAGCCTTTAAACGCAGCTACGAGCGCAGCACCCAGGAATCCGCCGACAGGGTGGCCGAGTCCGAGCAGTACCACGCCGGCCTCGAGCAAACCTCCACCAATATCATGATGGCCGATCTGGATTACAACATCACCTACATGAACAAAACGGCCACCGCTTTGTTTAAGGCCAATGAGGCCGATTTTAGAACTAGCCTGCCGAAGTTTGATGCCAGCAAGTTAGTCGGTTCCAATATTGATATTTTTCACAAGGACGCGGCTCACCAGCGGGGCATTTTAAAGCACCTCAGTGCCACCATCGAAACCGATATCCCTATTGGCTCACGTCTGATGCGCGCCATTGTCAGCCCCATTACCGACAGTAGTGGCCAGCGCACGGGCACTATCGTCGAGTGGATAGACCGCACCGATGCCCAGGCTCAGGAGGATGCGGCGGCGGCACTGGCGGTTGCCTCGGCGACCTACCAGTCGGGTCTACAGCAGGCCAGTACCAATCTGATGATGGCCGATGTCGATCTCACCATTAATTACATGAACAGTGCGGCGACGGCGATGTTTCGCGGCAACGAGGCCGACTTTCAGACCGACTTGCCGAACTTCAAGGTCGACGAGTTGGTGGGCAGTAATATCGATGTCTTCCACAAGAACCCCGCCCACCAGCGCAGTGTATTGAAGGATTTGAACACCACCATCGAGGCCGAAATCCTCATCGGCACGCGCATCATGAAGGCCATCGTCAGCCCCATTACCGACGATGCTGGCAAGCGCACAGGCACCGTGGTGGAGTGGATCGATCGCACCGAGGAGGATCAGCAAGAGCGCGAGGCGCGCGAACTGGCCGCCACCTCGGCAACTTATCAGGCGGGCCTACTGCAGGCCAGCACCAATCTGATGATGGCCGATGTCGATCTCACCATTAATTACATGAACAGCGCGGCGACGGCGATGTTTCGCGGCAACGAGGCCGACTTTAAAACCAGCCTGCCGAATTTTGCCGTCGACAAATTAATCGGTAGCAATATCGATGTCTTCCATAAAAACCCCGCTCACCAGCGCGGCATCCTCGCCAACTTGACGACCACCATCGAGACCGAAATTCTGATCGGTACGCGCATTATGAAGGCGGTGGTGAGCCCCATTACCGACGAACAGGGCCAGCGCACAGGCACCGTGGTGGAGTGGCTCGATCGCACTGAAGAAGCCAGGCGCATTGAGGAAGAACAGGCCCTGGCTGTGGTGTCGGCGCGCTATCAGGCGGGTCTGACTCAGGTCAGTACCAATATTATGATGGCCGATGTCGACTACAACATTCTCTACCTCAACAACAGCGCCACCCAGCTGTTTAGAAGCAACGAGGCTGATTTTAAAACTACCCTGCCCAATTTCAATGCCAGTAAGTTGGTCGGTGAAAATATCGATGTCTTTCACGTCAATCCGGCCCACCAGCGCGGCGTACTGAATGGGCTCACCTCGACCATTACCGCCGATCTGCTGATTGGCACGCGCAATATGCGCGCCGTGGTCAGCCCGGTGAACGATGAGTCGGGTACCCGCATCGGCACCGTGGTCGAGTGGCTCGACCAAACCGAGGAGTTGGCGCGTTTAAAAGAAGAGGCCATGGTCAACGCCGAAAATGCGCAAATTAAAACCGCCCTCGACGAGGTCACGGCGAATGTGATGATGGCCGATGACGGCTTCACGATTAACTATATGAACAAGGCGGCGACGCGCTTATTTGCCCGCAACGAGGCGGAGTTCCGCACCGACCTGCCCAACCTTGATGCCAAGCAATTGCTGGGTACCAATATTGATGTCTTCCACAAAAATCCCGCCCATCAGCGCTCTTTACTCAGTGGCCTAACCCAGACAGTGAGGGCCGAGCTCGATATCGGCGGCCGGGTGATGGAGGTGATTGCCACCCCGGTGAATGATGACAATGGCGCGCGTCAGGGTTATGTCGTGGAGTGGATCGATAAAACCGACCAGGTCACTGCCGAGAATGAGGTGGACACCATCGTCACCGCGGCGACCAATGGTGAGTTCAACCACCGCATTGATGAGGCGGGTAAGGAGGGCTTCTTTGGTCGTCTCGCCGGGGGCCTCAACCAGGTGATGGGCACTACCGAAACCAGCTTGAACGATGTGCTGCGAGTCTTGCAGAGCCTCGCTAGTGGTGACCTGACCCAGAGTATAGATGCTGAATATAAGGGCCTGTTTGGCGACCTCAAAACCGATCTTAACGTCACTATCAGTAAACTGGGCGAGGTGCTAGGCAGTGTCAATAGCAGTGTCACCAATATTGCTAACTCGGCCGAAGAGGTGAGTTCTACCGCCCAGTCCCTGGCTCAGGGCGCCAGTGAACAGGCGGCCAGCGTCGAGGAGACCAGTGCCTCGATTGAGCAAATGGGTGCCTCCATCGACCAGAACAATGAAAATGCCAAGGTCACCAATGACATTGCCTCCAAGTCGGCGCGCTCCGCCGAAGAGGGCGGCACGGCGGTGGGCCAAACCGTCGGCGCCATGAACGACATTGCCAGCAAAATCGGCATCATTGAAGATATCGCCTACCAGACCAATATTCTCGCCCTCAACGCGGCGATTGAAGCGGCGCGAGCAGGCGAACACGGCAAGGGCTTTGCAGTGGTAGCGGTGGAGGTGAGGAAACTCGCCGAACGCAGCCAGGTGGCGGCCTCGGAGATTTCCACCCTCGCCAGCAGCAGTGTCACCATTGCTGAAAAGGCCGGCAGCTTACTCGATGAGATCGTCCCCGGGATTAACAACACCGCGGAGCTGGTGCAGGAAATTTCCGCTGCCTCCGACGAGCAGGCCACCGGGGCCAGTCAAATCGGTGAGGCCATGGGCCAGCTCGACAAAGTCACCCAGCAAAATGCCAGCTCATCAGAAGAGCTGACGGCGACGGCGGAGAGCATGCGCAATCAGAGCCAGAATTTATTGACCCAGGTTGGCTTCTTTACACTCAATGATAGGGATGCGTCGTCCGCTGCACCGGTGCGTGCGGTTGCGGGGGGAGGTGCCAGCGTCAGTAATTTTGCCGCCTCGACCTCGGGTGATCATTTTAATAAGTTTGACTAGGAGGCTGCGATGAGCGCATTAAATGAAATGCAGGAGGGCGCTGGCGAGCAGCCCCTGGGTGGGGCGGTCGACATTAGCCAGTTTTTAACCTTTGAACTGGCCGCCGAAATCTATGCCATCAATATCCTGTTTATTCGCGAGATTATTGAATACGGCAATTTAACCCAGGTGCCGATGGTGCCCGACTTTATTGCCGGGGTGATTAATTTGCGCGGCAGTGTGGTGCCGGTGATCGATCTCTCGAGTCGCTTTGGCCGCAGTGAAACGCTGATTACCAAGCGCACCAGTATCGTGATTATTGAAATCAACAGTAATAACGAAATGCTGGAAATTGGCATTATGGTCGACATCGTCAACGAGGTGCTGGAAATTGGCGCCGATGCCATCGAGGATGCCCCCAGTTTTGGTGCCAGCATTCGCACCGATTTTATCTCCGGCATGGGTAAAATTGATGGCAAATTTTTAATTATTCTCGATGTCGAGCGGGTCCTGTCTCTGGAGGAGTTGTCGGTGGTTAGCGAGCTCACCATTGGTGGTGAAACGGAGGCGGAGTCGTGAGCTGTGCCTCTGGAGCCTTACTCTAAGGGGCGCCGGCGCTGGAAGCTGGCTCAGCCCTTAGGGCCTGTCTTTAAACATGATTGACTAACAGGATGTTAAATGCGGCCTTTAAGTACGAAGGAATTTAATTTATTTAAAACCTTGATTTTTGATATCGCCGGTATCGATCTCAAAGAAAATAAAAAAACCCTGGTTTCGTCGCGCCTGCAAAAACGCCTGGTTCACCATTCCCTGAATACCTTTGGCGATTATTTTGCCCTCTTGAATGCCGATAAAAGCGGCGCGGAAAAGCAGGTGATGGTGGACTTATTGACCACCAATGAAACCTATTTTTTTCGCGAACCCGCCCACTTCGACTTCCTGGTCGATGTGCTTCACCATCGACCCGCCGGTGGCCATTTTCGTATCTGGAGTGCGGCTTCATCCAGTGGTCAGGAGGCCTATAGCATGGCCATGATACTGGCCGACAAGCTTGGCAAGGTACCCTGGGAGGTGGTGGGTACGGATCTCAGCTCGCGGGTGCTGGAGACGGCGCGCACGGGCCTGTACAGCATGATGCGCACCGAGGGCATTACAAAGGATTATTTGCGGCGCTTTTGTTTGAAGGGTAGCGGTCCCCACGAGGGTGAGTTGTTAATTGTTCCCGAATTGCGTTCGCGGGTGAGCTTTACCCATGCCAACTTAAACGACGTGTTGCCGAACATTGGCCTCTTCGACGTGATCTTTTTGCGCAATGTGATGATTTATTTTAATGACGATACCAAGCGGGCCATTATTAAACGCATCTTGGAACGTTTAAAGCCCAAGGGTTATTTAATCGTTGGCCACTCCGAGTCCCTCAAGGGTTTAAATGACAGTGTGGTGGCCGTTAAACCCACGGTCTACCAGCTGCAGGATTCTTGAGACACTAGCGATGAACAGTAGAGTTATGGCGGAAAATAAGCGCGAAACCTTTTTGCACCCTGGAGAATATTTTTTTTCCAGCGGCGGCGATCGCATTGGCACCCTGCTGGGTTCGTGCATTGCGATCTGCCTGTGGCATCCCATTTTACATATCGGTGGCATGTGTCACTTTGTCCTGCCCGCGCAGCATAAAAAAGCGGCTCGCTTAAATGGACGCTATGCCGACGAGGCAATGGAAATGTTTCGTGCCAGCGTGCTTGAGCACAATACCGAGCTTAAGCAATACCAGGCCTCGATCTATGGTGGCGCCAATGTTGTCGCCTCTCTGGTCAAGGAAGATGAAGACACCATCGGTGAGCGCAATGCGGCGGTGGCCATGGAGCTGTTGATGGCGAACCGGGTCTCTATTGGCATCGTCGATGTGGGTGAGAGCTGGCCGCGGCGTATTGCCTTTGATGTCACCAGTGGTGAGGTTGCCGTCAATGCGCAAAAATAGGCTTCAAAATCACAGTGAGGTTCTGGTTTTATGATTCGCGTTTTTATTGTTGATGATTCGGCAACGGTGAGAAAAGTGGTCGGTGAAATACTCGATACCGCCGCCGACATTGAAGTCATAGGCAGTGCGCAAAACCCTATTTTTGCCGATAAGCGCATGGCCCTGGATTGGCCCGATGTGATTGTTCTCGATGTCGAAATGCCGCAAATGGACGGCTTGACCTATTTAAAAAAACTCATGGTCGAACACCCCACCCCGGTGGTGATGTGTTCGACCCTGACCCAGGAGGGCTCTTCGACGAGCATCAAAGCGCTGGGTCTGGGGGCCGTTGAGGTCGTGGGTAAGCCCACGGTCAATCTTGCCGCTGGCCTCAATGATTCCGCCAGGGAGTTAGTGGAAGCCGTTAGAGCGGCTGCCCTGGCCAATATCAAACGTGTGGTGAGTGGCATCAGTGCGAGCGCCAAGCTGACCCCGAGGAAAGCATCAGCGCCTAAGCCCACGCCGCCGAAGCTCAAGGCCGCGAAGGCCAAGCCCGGTGCTGTCGGGGGAGGCAAGCCGGGCTCAGCCCTGGCCAGCGTGGCCTCGAAGGCCAATAAATTAATCGTCATTGGCACCTCGACCGGCGGCACTCAGGCGCTAGAGGTGGTGCTCTCGCAATTGCCATTAACGACACCGGGTATCGCGGTGGTACAGCATATGCCTGAGGGCTTTACCAAACCCTTTTCCGAACGGCTCAACAGTATTTGTGCGGTGGAGGTGAAGGAGGCAGAGCAGGGCGATGCCCTGCGCCCGGGTTTGGTGTTGATTGCCCCGGGCGGGCGGCACCTGCAAATACAGCGCCGGGGTTTTCAGTTTTATGCGCGCATCGTCGATGGCCCGCCGGTGAGTCGTCACCGGCCCTCGGTGGATGTGTTATTTCGCTCGGTGGCAAAATTTGCCAGCGACAAGGTGCTGGGGGTGATTATGACCGGCATGGGGGAAGACGGTGCCAGTGGTATGAAAGAAATGCACGAGAATAAGGCACATACGGTGGCGCAAAACGAGGCCACCTGTGTGGTCTTCGGTATGCCGGCCATGGCCATCAAGGCCGGTGCCGTTGACGAGGTCCTACCTTTGGAAGGCATCGCGCCTTTTCTGGCGGGGTTTAGCTAAACCCGGGCTTCGCCGCCTTATTGATGGGGGGCAGCCAGCGGTTTTAAAGTGGGAGAGAAAGGTGAGTGAACAGCGTAAGTTTACCCGTGTAAAGTTTGCGGCCGTCGCCGCCCTGAGCACTGCCGAGGAGCGCTGGCAGGTCGAACTGTTGGATATTTCCCTGCGCGGCGCGCTGGTACAGAGTAGCTATCGGGAGAACCTGATTGTCGGTTGTGGGGTGACGCTAGTGATCACGCTGCAGGGTGATGGCGGCGCTATCGAATTGCACGGTGTGGTGGTGCACATTCATGCCGAACATATCGGCATCACCTGCGAGCATATGGATGTCGATAGTATTTCACTGTTGCGGCGTGTCGTTGAACTCAACCTGGGTGATGATGCGTTGCTACAGAGGGAGATCGCGGCCCTGGTTCATAGCGCCGCAACAGACACGGAGTAAGCCGAGGCTCGCTACAGGCAGCTGGTCGCTAAAGTCACTATTGAGCGTGTTGAGTGTTTATAGTGTCGTACTCAGCCTGTTGCCCTTGCCATTTTCGCAATGGCGGGTAAAAAATTACGGGGCTTTATCGCTCAGCGGATCCTTTTCGACGTCCTCATCATCTTCAGTTTTGGCCGGCTTGTGAATTAAGCGGCCGAACAAAATGCCAATTTCAAACAGTAGCCACATCGGTATTGCCAGCAGCGATTGAGAAATCACGTCGGGTGGCGTCAGCAGCATGCCGAGCACAAAGCAGCCGACCAGCACATAGGGCCGTTTACCCGCCAGTGACGAGGGCGTGACCATGCCGGTCCAGATTAAAATAAAGGTGGCGATGGGTATTTCAAAGGCGATGCCAAAGGCAAAAAACAGCTTCAGGACAAAGTCGAGGTAGCTCGATATATCCGTCATCACGGTGACGTTTTCAGGCCCGACGCTGGTGAAAAAGCCGAAAATTAAGGGGAACACCACAAAGTAGGCGAAGGCCATGCCGGCGTAAAACAGCAACACGCTGGAGGCGAATAGGGGCAGCACAATAAAGCGCTCTTTGCGGTACAGGCCGGGGGCAATAAAGGCCCAGGTTTGATACAAAATAAAGGGCATGGACGCAAAGACGGACAGCACCATGGTGAGCTTGAACGGGGTGAGGAAGGGCGAGGCCACCTGAGTGGCGATCATCGTCGAATTCTCGGGTAAATAGGCCCGCAGGGGTTCCGACACAAAGCCGTAAATTTCGTTGGCAAAGGGAAACATCGCCACGAAAAGTAGCAGCACAATAACGATGGTGCGCAGTAGGCGGTCACGTAGCTCGATCAGGTGGGTGACCATGGGCTGGGCTTTGTTAAGGGCGTTTTCCCCGGCTTCGTTTGGCGCTTGATTTGACTCGTTTGGCATAAGTTATCTTGTTGGTGCCGCCCTAGGAGTTTTTGTTGGCGGTGGCTGCTGTCGCCGTTGTACTGCTGGAGGCGGGGTCTATATCTATCACGGTCTCGGCAGGAGGGATCGCAGTGGCTTGTTCGCTGGGCTGTTCTTCATTAGAAGCTTCATCGATAGGTAGCGGCTCACTCGGCCCGTCGTCGATAAAATCTTCTTCTCTGGGAATCTTTAAGTTGGCGGGCGTGGGTTCGTCAACGGGTGTGGAGGGGGAACCTAAACGCTTTTCTATCTGTTTGCGCTCGTCTTCCATGCGGCCTAATAATTCTTCGTTGTAGAGTTCCCGGCGTATTTCATCGAGACCGAACTCACGCTCCATATCCTGTCGAGCCCCTTGCACCGAACGCTTGATTTTACCCAGCCAGTAGCCGAGAAAGCGGACGGTTTCGGGCAGCCTTTTCGGCCCAATAACAATTAGGCCGACCACGGCAATCAGTATCATTTCGGTAAAACCAATGTCGAAAAACGGGGCTATGCGGCGTGATGGGCTAAATTAAGCGCTCTTATCTGGCTTGTCAGTGCTGCTTGTGGATTCAGCTTTTTCTTTATTAAGGGTGTTATCGCTGGCATCTGCCGTTTTATCGGCTTCCAGATTTTGCTCTTTTTCTGCATCTTCATCGGTGGCGACGGCATCTTTAAAACCTTTCAACGCGCCACCGAGGTCGGTGCCCATGCCCTTGAGGCGCTTGGTGCCAAAAATCAGCACTACGATCGCCAGTACTATCAACAATTGCCAAATACTTATTCCACCGAATCCCATACTTACCTCTTTCGTTAGCTTTCAAATTGCCGTGTTTCTATAGGTGCTGCTACAAACGCTCTCTACAGGGAAAGCGGGCTAAGAATTTTTACGGCTGGCTTTTTCGTCCAGCCCGGAAATATCAAAACGGCGCGCAAGCTCTGCCAAAACCGAGTCGGCATTTTCGCCCAAGTGGGAGAGCATTACCAGCGAGTGAAACCAGAGATCCGCAGTTTCTGCGATCAACTCTTTATTGTCGCCGCTGTGCTCGGCATCTTTGGCGGCAATGAGGGTTTCGGTACACTCTTCACCGACTTTCTCAAGTATTTTGTTCAAACCTTTGTTATGTAAGCTAGCGACATAGGATTTGTCGGCGTCGGCACTTTTACGTGCGGCGAGAATGGTGTCGAGTTGGCTCAATATATCGTTCATGGCGTTTTCTATGTGGTCTTATGTTGATTGACTATAAATGGCTTTGGGATCTTTGAGCACCGGTTCAACAGCCTGCCACTGTCCATCCTTGAGTACCTTGAAGAAACAACTGCGCCGCCCGGTGTGGCAGGCAATGCCGCCCAGTTGCTCTATTTTGAGGATGATGACATCGTCATCACAGTCGAGGCGAATCTCGCTGACACGTTGCACATGGCCCGACTCTTCCCCCTTGCGCCATAGTTTCTTGCGTGAGCGCGACCAGTAGACGGCGCGGCCCTCGGCGACCGTTAAGTCGAGGGCTTCGCGGTTCATCCAGGCCACCATCAAAATTTCATTGCTGCTTTTATCCTGCGCGATGGCGGGCACCAGCCCCTGCTCATTCCAGGTGATTTGATCGAGCCAGTGGCTGTCGATGGGTTCGCTCATAGTGGTCGGTGCGTCCTCAGGAGTAGTGCCAGGCTTGGCGGGTACTGGCGCGGAATTATGCCAGTCTTAAGACAGCAGTAATAGCAACGCGCCGGCGACGATCAGTAATAAGCCCGGTGAGCTTGCCTGCTGTGCGGCATCGTTCAGTGCGCCGTAAGCGCTACCGAGCCCGAGCCCCACTAAAAGTGTGCCCACGAGTGCCTTGTTGCGCTGGCGGGCGGGTGGGGGCGGACTTTGATTCTGGCGGGCGATGAGTGTTTTATCGATGCGCTTGACCTGTTCCATCGAGTCGACCACCAGCTGTGGCAGGTGGGGCAGTTGCTCGAGCCAGTCGGGGGCGTGGCGCTTGACCTGCTTAAAGACCTGGCCGGGTTCGAAGCGCTGCACAATCCAGCGCTCGAGAAAGGGATGGGCGGTGGCCCACAGGTCGAGGTCGGGATAGAGCTGGCGCCCCAGGCCCTCAATGTTGAGCAAGGTTTTTTGCAATAAAATCAGCGAGGGCTGCACCTCGGCGTCAAAGCGCTGGGCCATTTGAAACAGGCTCACCAGTAACTGACCGCAGGAAATGTCCTTCAAAGGGCGTTGAAAGATCGGTTCGCAGACGGTGCGCACCGCCGATTCCACTTCGCTGAGGGGGGCATCGGCTTTCACCCAGCCGGCGAGAATATGCAGTTCGGCCACCTGGCGGTAATCGCGGCGGAAAATAGCGAGCAGGTTGCGCGCCAGATAGTACTGATCCTCGGCGGAGAGGCTGCCGATAATGGCACAGTCGATGGCAATATATTTTGGCTGGCGCGGCTTTGTGGTGTCGACAAAAATATTGCCGGGGTGCATATCGGCATGAAAGAAATTGTGGTCAAACACCTGAGTGAAGAAAATCTCCACGCCCCGTTCGGCCAGCAC
>MAAC01012115.1_pt1 | contig 18831 bp, 15 predicted proteins | sample 1115981 | NCBI WGS metagenome assembly MAAC01 (sample SAMN04961126, study PRJNA320927) | seawater metagenome | isolation source: sample BD02T64 sea water enriched with oil for 64 days | place: USA:Gulf of Mexico | collected 2013-07-27
GCCACTACTTTACCACCAGCAACGTAAGGCGCGCCTACATTGATGTTCTCGCCATCGGCGATCATTAAAACGTTATCAAATTCTACTGCTGCGCCTACTTCAAGCTCAAGCTTTTCTAGGCGAACTGTTTGTCCTTCGGTTACACGATGCTGTTTACCACCGCTTTGGAATACCGCGTACATAGCTACTCCGTACTGCGCCACTTACTTATTTGTTAAAAGTTACATGACGCTAAATTTAAAAATATAGGGCGCGAATTCTACGTGAAGAAACCTAAGAGAGCAAGTATAAAAGTAAACATTTATACTATTTTTCGACGCTTTTTTAAATTTGCTAAATAAATTAGCGACAAAGTCATTATAAACCTTTTGTTCAGGCTTTAATATCAGCAAATATAGTGTAGAATTTAACGCATAAAAACCCCGTCGAAATAGTGGTTATTTTTTGACCCTCTAGGTAGAAAAGTGGATATAAAAGCAATACAAGCACTCTCACAAGATGATATGAGCAAGGTAAATGACCTTATTTACGGTCAGTTACACTCAGATGTCGCGTTAATCAATCAATTAGGTATCTATATTGTCAATGCGGGTGGCAAGCGCATGCGCCCTATGCTTACCGTACTCACAGCACAAGCGTTAAATGCAACCAGTGGTGATGAACTTGGCGATGAACACTGCACCATAGCCGCCATTATTGAATTTATTCACACCGCAACATTATTACATGACGACGTGGTTGATGAGTCGAACATGCGCCGCGGCAGAGAAACCGCCAACGCTTTGTTTGGTAATAGTGCTAGCGTGTTAGTGGGCGACTTTCTTTATACTCGCTCATTTCAAATGATGACTAAATTGGGCGATATGCGCATTATGGATATTTTATCTGATGCCACCAATATAGTCGCCGAAGGTGAAGTATTACAGTTAATGAATTGTAATGATCCCGATACTACTGAAGAAAGCTACCTACAAGTTATTTATTGCAAAACAGCCAAACTTTTTGAAGCCGCAACACGCCTTGCGGCCGTTATTACTAAACAAGATAGCGTTATTGAAACAGCAATGGCAGATTACGGTAAATATTTAGGCACTGCTTTTCAATTAGTGGATGACATTATGGATTACACCGCTGATGCTAAAGAAATGGGCAAAAATGTTGGTGATGATTTAGCCGAAGGCAAACCAACTTTACCTTTGCTTTATACCATGGCGCACGGCACAGCCGAGCAAAAGCAGTTAGTTAGGGATGCGATAAAGCATGGCAACGGCATGGAGCATTTAAGTGAAATCCTTAGCGCCATGAAGCAAACAGGTGCCTTAGTTTATACTCAGAAAAAAGCAGAGATTGAAGCTGATAAAGCCATCAATGCCTTATCTGTATTACCCGAGTCAGCTCACAAACAAGCCTTAATTTCGTTAGCGCATATTGCCGCTAACCGCAGTGCTTAATCGTTCAAAGCAAGAGTAATATTATGAGTTCAAATAACATCTACGAAAATAACCCGTTACACGGCACCAGCTTAGAGCAAGTGCTTACAGAACTAGTTGATCACTATAGTTTTGAAATTTTAAATGCTTATTTAAACTTGAACTGCTTTAAAACTAACCCGAGTATTAAATCCAGTGTAAAGTTTTTGAAAAAAACAGACTGGGCAAAAGACAAAGTTGAAGCCTTTTATTTATACCAATTTAAAAGCTTGCCTCGCGCCGATGATACTCAGTTTCAATTACCACCACGTGATCGCATTATCCCTGCTCATCACAAACCTGGCGAGCCTGCTGAGTTGAGTTTTGATGATGCTGAAAACCTAAGACAAAAAAGAGCTAAAAAAACCCGTGAGCGCTCTTCAACGCCTGACAATCCTTGGGGAAAGTAATCCAGTTACGAGTAAGAAAAGCGGCGAGTTTCGAAAACCTCATTGCCAGCAAATTGCCTTCATCGCTCAAAAGTCGTCACATTCTTCTATGAAAAATAATTTTATTGATCTAGCGCAGTATTGCTTTTGCTTTAGCTTGTGTATTTCTTTCTCTACCACTAACTTAAAGAAAAGATAATTAAATTGTGTAGGGATTTTTATGCCATTAATAGAATGGACAGCTGAATTAAGTGTGGGAATAGATAGTATTGATGAGCAACATAAGAAATTGGTCAATATCATCAATGCTCTCAATGATGCCATGCTAACGGGTAGTTCAAATGAACTGCTAGGAAAAATATTCTCCGGCTTAGCAACTTATACACAAAAGCATTTTGCTTATGAAGAAAACATGTTTGCTGAATATGGCTATGCTGACTCAAAAGAGCACAAACGCCAGCACACTGAGCTAATAGCTCAAGTAGTCGCGTTAAAAGAGAAGTTTGTCGATAATCCGCAAGGCACTATCAGTGCTGATTTAATGCAGTTTCTTAAACGTTGGCTAACCAACCATATTTTAAGAACAGATAAAGACTATACTGAGTTTTTACTTTCGAAAGGGGTGAAGTAAACAAAGCTACGAGCAAGAAAAGTAGCGAGTTACGAAAAACCTACTATCAGTAAATTTTCTTCGCAACCCGAAACTAATAACTCGTCACTTAACTTGATTTATGGCTTTATGCCATAAAATCAACACCTTCTTGGATGTCTTTTTTCAAGGTAGCTAACATGTCTTCTTTAGCACTTTGTTCAAAAGCACTTAACTCACCGTAAGATAAAATTTCACTAACACCGTTAACGCCTAAACGTACTGGGTGAGCGAAATATGGTGCATCACCATCTTCAAGCGCAACATAAGCGTAGTCAACAACGTCTTCGCCTTGTAAACCTTTAACTAAAGACATACAGAAACGAGCTGCTGCTGCGCCCATAGATAATGTCGCTGAACCGCCACCCGCTTTAGCATTGACAACTTCAGTACCAGCATTTTGAATGCGAGGCGTTAATGCGGCAACTTCTTCATCAGTAAAAGTAACACCTTCAATCTGTGAAAGAAGAGGTAAAATTGTAGTACCAGAGTGACCACCAATAACGGGTACTTTAACGTCTGCAACGTTTAAGCCTTTTAACTCAGCAACAAATGCTTCACTACGGATAACATCTAACGTAGTAATACCAAATACGCGAGCAGCATCATAAGTGCCTGCTTTTTTGAATACTTCAGCAACAATTGGCACAGTACCGTTAACTGGGTTAGTGATAATACCAACTAAAGCCTTTGGACAAGCGGCAACAATACCTTCAGCTAATACTTTGATGATACCAGCATTAACATTGAATAAATCAGCACGATCCATTCCTGGCTTACGTGGCATACCTGCTGGAATTAAAACAATATCAGCATCTGCTAAAGCAGCGTTTAAGTCATCACGACCAAAACCAGCAACTTTCACATCAGTAGGGATGTGAGATAAATCTACTGCTACACCTGGAACAACAGGGGCAACATCATAAAGTGATAACTCAGAGCCTGCTGGCAATTGAGTTTTTAATAGTAAAGATAATGCTTGACCAATACCGCCTGCGGCGCCTAAAACTGCTACTTTCATGTGATCTCTCCGAGATTTCAATGGGGGTTAAACTAAGGCCTAATGACCTTGGTTGTATTTTAACAAAAAAAATTGAGTAAATACGTAAAAATTTGCTGCGCAAAAGATATAGCATAGACAACAAAAAAACAATTATTATTCATTTATAGCGTATATTTGTCTCTATGATAGCGTATAATGCTCGTTTGGAAAAACTCAACTTTAGTATTATAGCAATTGAATAAAGCTATTGAATAAAGCTATTGAACAAAGCTATTGAACAAAGTTATTGAATAAGCTTATTGATCAAACTTACCGACCAATTTAGCGCAATCAATTTATTCACCATGGTATTACTTATCTTTCAAGCAAGGTTTTGATCTCAAATAATGAATGGCCAACAAAAACAAGAAATTCTTATACACGCTTTTAAAGACTTATTAAAACAAGAACAGTTTGGCTCTCAAGGTGAAATTGTTGAAGCATTAAAATCTCAAGGCTTTGATAATATTAGCCAATCAAAAATATCACGCATGCTTAGCAAATATGGCGCGGTCAGAACCCGTAATGCCCGTCAAGAAATGGTCTATTGTTTACCCGCAGAGCTTGGTGTTCCAACAGCCCAAAGCCCATTGAAGCAGCTAGTATTAGACATTGAACATAATGAAGTAATGATCATCATTCAAACTAGCCCCGGTGCCGCACAACTTATTGCCAGATTATTAGACAGCTTAAGTAAAAGTGATGGTGTACTAGGGACTATTGCGGGCGATGACACTATATTTATTGCGCCATCCGATGTTAGTAATATTGACAACACCATCAAAAAATTAGAACGGTTATTTTCAATAGAAAAGCACTAACTGCAAGGCAAAGTTGTCGCTTTTAAGTTAAAACCTGTAAGTTAAAACCTGAGTTAGTTACTTTTTGCCTGACTCATTGCCATAACTTGTAAAATACTTTCCCGTAAGACTTCCCCGGTAACGGGTTTAGCAATATGTAGGTTCATTCCCGCTGCTAAACTACGTTGTTTATCTTCTTCACGAGCATGTGCTGTCATAGCAATGATGGGTAATGCTTGTATTGATGATAGCCCTTGCTCTTGTTCTCTTATGGTTGCTGCCGCTGTTAAACCATCCATTACCGGCATTTGAATATCCATTAACACCACATCAAAGTTATTATCACTCAGTAAATCTAAAGCACGTTGACCATTATCAGCAATAGTGACTTTCGCTTGCATACTTAACAGTAGCTCTTTCGCGACTAATTGATTCACTAAATTATCTTCAACTAATAAAATATTTATATTCGCTAAATCAGTACTTGTTGCGACTTGCTCTATCCTAGATAAAGCTGACATTTGTCCTGCTGATGTAGGCAAGGTCTGAGTATCATAAGAAGCTGTCTTTAGTTCATTGGTAGTATTTTCAGTAGCACAAGTGCCATTGAGCATATTAACAATTTGATCTAATGAATAACGATACAGTGGGGTATCAAGTAAAATATAAGCAACAGACATTCGGTCGAGTCTTTGACAAATATCCGTATTCAGTTCAAGCATTGCTGGTTGGCATAAACCTATTAAGTGAATATTTTTTTGCCACAATATACCATTTTCTTCAGCCTGTAACATTTGTGCGCTTAGCTCTGTTTCATCGGTCAAAAATACTAAGCTTCGTTGATTATTGTCACCACTAATTTGTTTGGTTATTTCCTCTAAATTTGCACACTGCTGATAATGCCAAGCAAAACTTTTAATTGTATCAAGGCAAGTCGCTGATAGGTTTTGGCCAATAGTACATAAGGTTAAAGCGGTCGATGAGTCTACTTCAGCGCTATTTTTTGCCATAAGTTCCATAGTCGGTTGCTCAAAACGTTTTGGTGCTATGTCGTGCTTTGGAATCGAAAAAGGTAAAATAAAACTAAACTCACATCCCTGCCCTAAATCACTTTGTAAACTGATTTCACCACCAAGTAATTTGACAATTTGCTGACAAATAGACAGCCCTAAGCCAGAGCCACCGTACTTTCGAGTCATGGAAATATCTGCTTGTGAAAAGGCCTCAAACAAATGCCTTTGTTTATCCTTGGCAACACCAATACCCGTGTCCTTCACCTTAAAACGAACCAAAGCATTAGTATCACTTTGACCTATGGTATCTATGAGTAAAGCAACTTCACCTTGTTCAGTAAATTTAATGGCATTGTTTAGTAAGTTAGAAAGTACTTGTATTAAGCGCATTTCATCCGTTTTAATCACATTAGGAACATTAGCCGCTAGCTCTACTCTCAGCTGTAGGTTTTTACTATGGCTACAGGCAACATTGAGCTTAAGTGCTTTATCTAAAGTAGCAGACAGATTAACCTCGTCCTTAATAATGAGCATTTTCCCCGCTTCAATTTTGGATAAATCTAACAGTTCATCAATTAAGTGCAATAAGGTAAAAGAGGCCGTTTGCGCGTTAAGTAAATAATGCTCTTGCCTTGAATTTAACACAGTACGATTAAGCAAATTCATCATGCCTTGCATGGCATTAATAGGCGTTCTGATCTCATGGCTCATGTTCGCTAAAAATTGAATCTTAACTTGGTTAGCATATTCTGCTTGGTTTTTAGCATTCTCTAACGCGGTTTGTGTCGCTTGTTGTTCGGTCACATTTTGTAAAATGGTGATAGTACCTAATACTTCCCCTTGCTCATTAGTAAATTGGTTACAAAAACCTTGATAGCTATCTTCTCCTGCTTCTATCAATGCCTGTTGGGGATAATTTGTACCTAATAATTCATTTAAGCTTTCAATTTCGCTCGCTAATGCTTTCGGCATAAAAGTGGGAGCTCGATAGCCGAGCATATCCGCCTCTAACCGTTGGGCTAACTGCTCAAAAGCTTGATTACAGCCCATAAGCTTGCCTTGAGGATCATTGAAAATAATTAATTCAGGAATAGCATTCATCACCGAACGTAACAAAACATAATCGCGCTGATGTTTAGCGCTGGTTTCTTGTAAGGCTTGCGTTTTTTCTAATACCCGACAATCAAGTGCTTCATTTTGTTCTTTTAATTGCAATAATAAACTACGGTTTTCAGTAAAAATATCTTCAACTAGCACAAACCAATGTAACCAATCAGCATTCGCTTTTATTTTGCCCGGATCCCCTTGAGCGCAATACTCAATATGACGAATAAATTTATGAGTCGGTTTAATAAAACTACGCCGAGTCATGGCATTAACTAGCATCAAAAAGGCTAATAAACCAACCAATAATATGGCAAACATAAAGATAAAAGGGCTGCGCAGCGGCAGAATAAACGTTGCATAAGGCTGATATTTAAGTAATGTCCAGCCGTTAACGCTTAAGGTTTCTTTTTCAACTAACCAATCATTAATTTGAGTTGAGCCCTCTAAAGCCGCCAACCTCTGGCTTGTTAACTGCGCTAAACCTAGAGGAAGTAAGCTTTGCAAAGAAGCTCGGTAGCTTAAAGGTGCTTCGTCTTTTTGCTTAAAGAAAAGTATTTCATTGTTTTGATTAAACAATACTAAGCCCTGCTCATTAGCTTCAAGCTCAGGTAAGCTTTGCTGCAATTGGGCTAAATTAATATCTATTACTACCGCGCCCACTAATTGCTTTGCTCGATAAACACCAATACCTAATGAGGCATTCATCCCTTTGCCCGCAGCATCTATATAAGGCGATGACCAGATAACCTGATTATCATGAAAATTCAATTTTTGTATGTTTTTTGTGTGGGGGTTGGTCAGCATGCGATTACTAAAGTGCCAACTATCTCGGTCAATCCAAGGAAAAATACTAACAAACTGCTCAAGTGAAACGTAATAAAACCATGTTGCTTCTTCAATCACTTTTTGTGCGGCAACAAAAGCTGGCGTTAGTGCATTTGCCATCGCTATTTCTTGTGACTTTAGCGGTGAAAATTCACTGACATTACCAAAACCTGTAATATTACCACTAAGCAATTTTTCTTGATCAATAATATCAACGCGAGGTTTATCTAAATAATAGCGCTCACCGTTTTGTTTTAATGGTACTAAACCGGTATTTAATTCATCTGGATTTTTTAACACATATTGAGCAAATTCTTGAATACCCGAAATCGCTTGCTCACTTTGCACTAACATCGCATTAAGCTGCTGAGCTTGAGCTCTTAATTGGTTCAAACCCTGCTGTTTATGGGTGGTTAGCTCACTATAATAACGTAATGAAGCCGCAGCTAAGGCGATAAAAACAATAATAACAAAGGTCACCATCACTGCCGTGTTGTAGCGCCTAAATACTGTGTTTTCAGCGTTTGAATCTAACAATGCCTTGCCTTAGCTAAAATATGAAATTAATAATAACGATATCATAGCTAAGACAAAAGCATAAAACGAGCTTTACAGGTTTTCTTCTGCAGTAGACCAAGCATTCTCCTGAAAAGCTTCATCTAGCGGTGTTTTTATAAGGTGATTGGTATACGTCGACATGACTTTAAGTGCTGTACCAACAATAACTTCAAGTGCGGTTTGTTTGTTATACCCGACAGCAAACAAGGCGTCTAAATCAGACTGTTCAACCCAGCCCCGGCTTTCGTTAATACGTACCGCAAACTGATGAAGCGCTTCAAGCTTAACATCAGGGATTTTCGTTCCATTTCGTAACGCTTCCAGCACATGAACATTAACGCCAGACCCTTTCGCTATAGTCGTGTGTGCGGCGACACAATAGGTACAGCCATTCAAACGGTTATTGGCGATCATGATGACTTGGCGTTCTGTTTCAGAAAGCGCTGTTTCATTAAACGTTTCTGCCAAAGACAAATAGCCCTTTAGAAGAGCAGGTGCTTCAGCTTGCCCTGCATACAAGTTAGGTATGAAACCATAAGCCTTTTTGGCGCCAGTCAATAAAGGTTTGCTATTCTTTGGTGCGCTATCTTCTGTGTGTAAATTAAATTCAGTCATATTATTTATTTCCTAAAAGTAGTATTTAACTTTGTTTGTAACGATCGGTTTATACAGTAATCAGTTTAAACCAATCAGTCAATACTTTTTTCAAAACTTAATATTAGTCCTTTAATTCATTACTTAAGAAATAAAATTAATATGTTCAATGGTACACTCAACTACATGTTCAATGTATGGGTGTCATGCTTTCTCGGATGATAGTTTTGCGGAGAAGAGTTTTTGCGGATGAGCACTAGGATATTCGGTAATTACAATCTATTTATAAAGAAAATATAAACAGTTTGTAATGAACGGTATTAACTAATAAACTAAGCATTAATATAAATAGTATGGAAATATTATGCCTTGGGAAAAGTCATTTAATGAACAAAATGCCATAGAAAGCGCGATGCAGGTTTTTTGGGAAAAAGGCTATGAAGCAACATCAATTGCAGACTTGCTTGCCAGCACAGGAATAAATCGCGGCAGCTTATACAACGCATTTGGCGGTAAACGTCAGCTATTTACCCTGTCATTACTAAAATACGATGCCGAAACACGAAGAGCTTTTCTAGCCGAATTGGAGGCTTTAGACAACCCTAAATTGGCCTTCAAAACACTGTTCGATACGCTAGTTCAACAAGCCGGAAATAATAGCCAACCTAAAGGTTGTTTCTTAGTTAATACCTCAATCGAAATAGCCTCCCATGACAAAGAAGTTAACGATATTGTCAGCCAAGGTTTTATTGAATTTGAAGCATTTTTTCGCCGTGGTATCGAAGTATCTCAAACGCGTGGCGATATGCCATCAACCCTTCATGCTTCTGCTGTTGCTAAAACGTTGTTTTCACTGGTTGTGGCTATTCGTGTTTTGGGGCGAGGTGTTTACGATGAAGCCTCTTTACAGGTTATTGCTGATCAAGCTGAACATTTGACGGCATAAAAATATCAATTAAGTGAAACTAAAAACGTTTTTAAACGAAACAGACAATAGCTGTAAAACACTTGGGAGGTGATATGGGACAACTTGAAGATATGTATATTTTTCTGCGTATTGTTGAAACAGGCAGTATCACCAAAGCAGCCGAACAAATGAATACTGCTGTGCCTTTATCATTTGGCCTTACATTAGCCCATACCCACATTATAGGTTTGTCGAATAAGTCATTAATTACAAAAAGTAAAGTTAACAAACGCGCTGCTATGTCATTCTATAGGGTGTGATATACTCGAATAAATCGAATAAAGATAAAATTCACGTTTGTAAATTAAATTATAGGCTGTAAATCATAAGCAGTGACATAAGAGGATTTAAAATGAAAACAAAAATTGGACTGTTAGTGGCTATATTTTTTATTGCTATAACAAGCTTGAATGCACAAGAAGCAGCTAAACCAACTAAAGCAAAAGCTGACACAGAAGCATCTGGGTTACCAGGTGATAACTTAGATCTTTATGCAACGCTCGACTTATTTCAAAAATCAAAAACTATTGAGGAATTTGAAGCTTCTTTAAATGATGAAAAAACAGGTATTAACAACCTAGATTTGGATCTTGATAGTAAAGTTGATTTCATTAAAGTGGTGACACAAAAAGAAGACGATGACTTTGCTTTTGTGCTTCAGGTTGATGTTCTTGACAATGAAATTCAAGACGTCGCAGTAATTTTAGTAACAAAAAATAAAGCTAAAGAAGTTACTATTCAAATGGTTGGTGATGAAGAATTATATGGAAAAGATTATGTTATAGAGCCAAAAAAAGAGGTTCCTGCTATTACGGCTAACCCTGCATACTCTGGTACTGCGGTGGTTACCAGCCAACCTGCTAGCGTTGTATATGTTGAGTCAGCACCAATTGTACAATATGTTTATTCTCCTGTGTACGTACCTTATTACCCACCTTACTACTATGGCTATTATCCTCCTTATTATCAACCATACCCAGTAATTTCAATTAATATATATTTCGGTAGAAATCGTCATCACCATAATCATTACCATGGCGGTCACCGTGGCGGAAATACGGTAATAATCAACAATAATAACAACACTTATAACAATTACAGCAGAACAAAGAATACATCTAACACAGTCAATAGGAATAAAAATGAGGGCAGCTACACACGTAATAGCACCTCTAAACGTGCATCTTCGACGACAACAAGAAAAGATAGCAATATAATGAATCAACAGTCGACAGCAAATGCTAGGGCAAATTCGAATAGAGCTAACTCCCATACCGGAAATATAAATCAAGGGAATATGAATAAAGGAGGGGTAAATCAAAATAAATCTTCTTTACCAACGAACAGAAGCAATACCAATAGAAGCAATACAAGACCTGCTTTGCCAACTAATCAACCTAAAGCTAGAGCTGCTGCTAAGCCAGCAAATAAGCCTAGGGGGAATCAGCGAGGAAACTAAAATATATTGTTTCGGTTTATTACTAACCGAGATACTGTGTCGGCTCAAAGAGCCGTCATTCAGTTGTGTATTAGAATATTATCAATCAGTCCTGAGATCCTCAATTAAGGAACCATGAGGATGACAGCAGGTGAATAGCTATAAAATGTAACTCTTAATCCCAATAGCCAACGACGGGGATTAAGAGTAACTTGTCCAGAATCACTTACTTTTTTAATATATAATCAAAAGTTCTTTTCAGTGAATTCAGCCAGTGAGCTACGTTCAACTTCATCAAATATTAACACACTGCCTTTTTCATAATTTCGATAAATATTAACCGCCGCGCTAGCCCCAGAGCTTGCAGGTGTGACGAATCGATCATCAATTTGTGCAAGGTTCCCAAGTACAATTGTACGGCAGTTTTTACCGCCACGGCTAAGCATTCCTTTCATCTGCGCCCTCGTCATGTTTTGTGCTTCATCAATAATAAGAACCGCATCATCAATTGAACGACCTCTAAAATAAGCCATCGAGGTAAATTCTATATTGGCTCGGTCAATAATATGCTCTACCGTTGCACGAGTGCTTTTTTCATCTTCATCGTCATGTGCATGCATAGAAATTAAAGCATCGGTAACTCCTGCCAATAATGGCATGGACTTTTCTTTCAAATCACCGGGTAAAAAACCGGGATCATCGTCCATGAAATCACGACTACGAACGACAACGATTTTTTTATACTGCTTTAATTCGATCACTTGGTGTAAGCCAGCGGCAATCGCTAAAAAAGTCTTACCTGAACCCGCAGGGCCAAGGATGATATTTAAATCAAAAGATGGGTCTACAAGTTGATCTAACGCTACCACTTGTCGTTGGTTTTTAGGCAGTATTCCCCAAATTTTTTCTGGTTTTCTTTGCAGTAAGGTGGTAAATATGTGTTCATCAGTCACTTCTTTTATTTTTCCAACATGACCAACTTCATCGTACCAATACATATTTGGTTGTGCTTCATCGTTGAAAATATCACGGTTAAAGCGATATAATTTTCCACTCATGGCGAAATCTTTTTCTTCTTCACAGCGATCAAATAAATCCCCAGTGAATGACTGTACCCCCGTGTAAAGTAAATCAATATCCGAAATTTGATTATCAACTAAAACATCTTCAGCATCTACGCCAATAGTTCTCGCTTTTAATCGCATGTTAATGTCACGACTAACAATGGTAACGTCTTGCTTTAACGTATTTTGCAGATGAAGTGCGTAATTTATTATTCGATTATCCGCATCACTACCTATTGCATGTTTTAACTCTTTAGCGAAATCTATCTGAGTATCAATGCCAATAAATAGCTTTCCTCGTTTCGCGGTTTCTGTGGAAGGTAACTGTATACCTTTTTCCATATCTTCACTGGAATGACCATTGATAATGTCCTCAAGCATTCTGATAACCATGCGAGCATCTTGACTAACGTTTTTATCTGTTCGCTCTTTTAGGTTATCTAGTTCTTCAAGCACTGTTAGACAAATATAAATGTCATCACGATAGGCTAATAAACTTTTTGGGTCGTGCACTAATGCCGATGTATCTAAAACGCGTGGATTACGATTCTCATTAGGATTTTTCATTAGCCTGCTTCCCCCAAACTAGATACTTGCTTTAATACCTTGTTTTCATAAGTAATTAACAAATAGCCACTTGGCTGTTGTTTTTGAAAAAATATAAAGGCGAGGGATTGGTACAGTAGAATAGTGGTGTCAAGGATATTGATAGTTTTTTCTTCACTCATATAAGCATCTCCAGCATTAATGACAAGAAAATAGCGCGATACAATTTAATCAGCGGCTACTATTAAACAATGGCAGTTTATTTAGATCATAACAAGCAAAGAATTACTACATTTTTAATAAAGCTAGCTATGATTATGTATAACTAACAGGTACTATAGCGCCGTTTTCGGTGCTGCTTATTCAGCGCTACAATTTTATTTTGGAGCTTCTTATATGCCATTTCAGGTAGGTCAACGTTGGATCAGTGATAGTGAGTCAGATCAAGGATTAGGAACTGTTACAGGGTTAGAGCACCGATTTGTTAATATAGTTTTTACCGCCACAGGCGAATCACGTCAATATGCTAAAGCCAATGCGCCATTAACGCGGGTTATTTTCAATGTTGGCGATACAATTCCAAGCCATGAAGGCTGGTCGTTAACGGTAATATCCACAACTGAAGAGCATGGCATTCTCACCTACCATGGCACTCGACAAGATAACGGCCAAGAAACGCAGTTAAAAGAAGTGATGATAGATCATTTTATCAAATTTAATAAACCCCATGATCGTTTACTAAACAGCCAAGTAGATAGACTAGATTGGTTTCGTTTACGTAAAGACTGTTTACAGCACCAATATCAGCAGCAGCAATCTGAATTAATGGGCCTAACGGGCGGACGAGTAAGTCTTATTCCGCACCAACTATACATTGCTGATGAAGTCGGCAATCGTTTTGCACCACGAGTGCTACTCGCCGATGAAGTGGGTTTAGGTAAAACTATTGAAGCAGGTTTGATCATTCATCAACAACTAGTGAGCGGCCGTGCTAAACGCATTTTGATCATAGTGCCAGAGTCGCTAATGCACCAATGGTTAGTCGAAATGTTACGCCGATTTAATCTTAAGTTTAGCATTTTTGATGCCGATCGCTGTGTTGAAACCGCGGGTGAAGATGAAACCAACCCTTTTAGCACCGAGCAGTTAGTTTTAGTTAACTTAGGCTTTATTACCAAAAACCCACAATGGTACGATGAACTTATTCAAGAAGACTGGGACTTAATGGTTGTAGATGAAGCGCACCATTTAAACTGGCAACAAGACAAACCTAGCCTTGAATATCAATGTATTGAACAATTAGCACAAGTGATTCCCGGCGTTTTATTATTAACCGCAACACCCGATCAATTAGGCCATGAAAGCCACTTTGCTCGCTTACGCTTACTCGACTCTGACCGATTCTTTGACTACGACAAATTCACCGAAGAAGAGTCTCATTACAGTGAAGTTGCTGATGCGGCTAACGCCTTAGTTGAAGGTGAAACACTTAACCAAGAGCAAGAAAACACCTTAACTGCGCTATTAAAAGAATCAGATATTAGTGCCCAGTTAACAGGGCTAAACAGCGATAATGTTGATGAACAAAAAAATATTCGCCAGCAACTATTAGCACAATTACTCGACCGACACGGTACAGGTCGTATTTTATTTAGAAATTCACGTAACACCATTAAAGGCTTTCCTGCCCGTGAAATTCACCCTGCGCCATTAGAGTTACCAGAGCAATATCAAACATGCATTAATGAATTTATGCTTAGCGACTGCCCTGAAGCCTTAGTAAAATCGAAACAAGCACGAACTATTTTCACGCCAGAAATTCTTTATGCCCTTGACGCACAGACACAAACTTGGACTGACTTTGATCCCCGTGTTGACTACTTAATTAATCTACTGGCAAGCTTGAAAAAAGAAAAGGTTTTGGTTATTTGTGCCCACGCGCAAACCGCTATCGACTTAGAAGCGGCATTACGCATTAGAGAAGGCATACGCTCAGCCGTTTTTCATGAAGGCTTATCTATTTTTGAACGTGATAAAGCCGCGGCTTATTTTGCCCAAGATGAAGACAGCGCCCAGTTATTATTGTGCTCCGAAATAGGCAGCGAAGGTCGTAATTTCCAATTCTCTCATCACTTGGTTTTATTTGATTTACCCCAAAACCCTGATTTACTTGAGCAGCGTATTGGCCGCCTTGACAGAATAGGCCAAACACAAGTGATCCGTTTACATGTCCCCTATTTTCAAGACTCTGCACAACAGTTATTATTCGATTGGTATCAACAAGGTATGCAAGCATTTGAGCATACTTGTATTACTGGCCGAGTAGTTTATGAAGCCTTTGGTGAACCGCTATTATCTTTAGCTTTATCTGCTCAACAGCAATCCAATGCCGCAGATAAACTGATTTCAGACAGCTGGCAGAAACATTTAACCATTAAAGCTGAACTGGAAAGTGGCCGCGACAAACTACTTGAATTAAATTCATCCGGTCAAGGTAGAGCGCACGAACTGGTTGAAAAAATAGCACAAAGTGATGAACAAATAGAGCTGCCACAATTTATGTTTCAAGCCCTAGATGTTTTTGGTGTGCAACAAGATGATAAAGCCGACAATGCCATTGCGCTTAATCAAAGTGAACACATGCTTAATAGCAACTTCCCTTGTTTGCCTGAAGATGGCACCACTATCACGTTTGATCGTGATACCGCCTTAATCAATGAAAATTATCAGTTACTCACTTGGGATCATCCCATGGTGCGCGGCGTCATGGATTTAGTACTTAGTGATGAAATTGGTAATGCCAGCATAGGGTTATTGAAAAATGAATCCCTACCTGTTGGCACATTTTTCCTTGAGTGTTTATTTACCGTCGAAGCAACCGCCCCTGCCCATTTACAATTAGGTCGTTATTTGCCAACGACGCCTATACGTATTTTGGTGGATAAAAGTGGTAACAACCTCGCCGAAAAAGTCAGTGAAGATGTACTTGATAAACAATTAAGACCCGTGAAAAAGCAAATGGCTTTACAGCTAACCAAAGCATTAAAATCACAAATAGGGCCTTTAGTGACTAAAGCTGAACATCACGGCGCACAAGAAATTGCCGCTATTCAAGCAAAAGCGTTAACCAATATGCAAACTAAGCTTGAGCAAGAGCAACAACGATTAACGGCATTAAAGGCGATTAACCCCAGTGTCCGTCAAGCAGAAATTGATTTTATTAGTCATCAGCAGGCAGAATTAACTCATTATATTGATAAAGCTCAACTAACTTTTGAAGCCATTCGCATGATAGTTGTCACAAACTAAAGTAAGAAATAATTTACGAATGAAAAAAAACGAGTCGCGAAACTCAGCAGTTTCATTTCGCCACTCGTTACTCGCCACTAAAAACGTAAACTGAATAGAGAAAAATATGAGTGCCAATCCTGACTTTATCTACCAACCGCCAATGAGCCCTTATCTTGACATTGTTTACCAAGACGCTGATTTGGTTGTACTCAACAAAGGCAGTGGTTTACTCAGTGTGCCAGGGCGCTTGCCTGAGCATCAAGATTGTTTACAAAATAGAGTTCAACGGGTTTTACCCACCGCAACCATAGTGCATCGCTTAGATATGGCCACCTCAGGCTTGATAGTAATGGCACTCAATAAGCCTGCTCATGTGGCCATTAGTCGTCAATTTGAGCAGCGAAAAACAAAAAAAAGTTATATTGCCCGTGTTTATGGCAAAGTTGAAAAGCAAACAGGCAGCGTAGATTTACCGCTGATTTGTGATTGGCCCAATAGACCGAAACAAAAAGTTGACCATGAAAATGGTAAAAAATCACTCACTCACTATCAAGTATTAACCTTTGAAGAAAATTCTACCTTGGTTGAACTAACGCCTATCACGGGTCGCTCTCACCAATTGCGGGTGCACATGTTAGCATTAGGGCATCCCATTTTAGGAGATAGACTTTATGCCCATGAGCAAGCATTAACCATTAGCCCAAGGTTACAATTGCATGCCCAAATGCTAACACTGGCTCAACCAACAACAGGCGAAGCCATTACGTTTACCAGCGATTGTCCGTTTTTATAATTTATACGCTATTTATTATTTATATAGGCATATTATTTATATAAGTCGTTAAAAAATTAACATTATCATGCTAGCAACCGATATAGTGTTACAGCCTTTAATATGGAAACGTTTGTGTCGACATTATCAAAAATCACTCTATTTATATTCGCTTTGTTATGCTTTCAAAACATAGCCTTAGCCGAGAAAGATGCTGAAAAAGACCAACAAGCAGCTTCCCAAAAAGCGAATAAAAAAAGTAACGCCACCACAGCAGTAGCACCAATAGCAGTGCCAACACCCGTGGCACTAACAGAGCAGTATAAAGATGATTTAAAACATTACCTACCAGCCACCAAAGTAAAACCTATACTGGTCGGTGCACAAGAATACATCACCCTAGTTAATGAAAACATCAGCCCTAACAGTAAAGGGGTAGCAATACTCGTTCCCGATTGGCAACAAGGGGCGGTGAACCCAAAAGCGATTAGTTTTCTTCAACAAGCACTCCCCAAACAGGGCTGGACAACAATTAGTGTTCAACCCAATGCTAAGCCTGACAACTACCCGTCAACAGCCCTTAAACTGACCGCTCAAATAGAAGAAAATAAAACCTGTATTGATGATTATAAAACTAGCTTTACCGCTATGGTTAACGCGATAAGTGATAAAGCACAGGAATATCCGGGTATTGTTATTATGGTTGTTCAAGGAAATCATGGCGCAATATTGATGGATATTTTAGACTCAAACGACAGCCTACAAGCCCCCAACGCTATTATTTTATTAAGTAGTTATCTGCTCACCGGAGACAAATTACTCGATGAGGGCAATAGCCAATTTGCCAAAGCCTTAGCGAACAGCGAGCCACCTGTTTTAGATTTATACTTAAAACACGATAACGCGATTGTTATCGCTAAAGCTCCCCAACGTTTAGCCTTAGCAAAGCAAGAAATGAAAGTGTACTACCGTCAACGACAACTCAACAATACCGCGATGGGTTTTTATCCCGAACAAGCGTTACTCAGCCAAATTAACAGTTGGTTAAAATCAATCGGCTGGTAAAACAAAGAAATAAGTAAGTGACGAGTAAGCAAAGTTGCGAGTTGCGAAAACACTAAACGATCTGTCTATGGTCTTCGAAACTAGAAACTCGATACTAAATACTCGGTCTATGGTCTTCGAAACTAGTAACTCGACACCCGCTACTCGTAGCTCGTAGCTCGTAACTCAAAGCTTGTTATTGTTTTGAAATCAAATCATACGCCGCTTGAATATCTTGGGTTTTTTCTTTTGCCGCTTCCATCATCGCTGGCGGTAATCCTTTCGCAATGAGCTTATCAGGATGATGCTGAGACATGAGTTTACGATAAGCTTTCTTGATATCCCCTTTAGAGTCCTCTTTACTAACCCCTAAAATTTTATAGGCATTATCCAATTGCCCAGCATTGGTTGGGGCATTGCCGCCATTAAATTGCTGATAACTCTGCCCTGCTTGTTGGTTAAAAGCAGCACTGGCAATGATCATTTCTAATAAATTATCTAACTGGCGAGCAGAGTAACCTAAAAGCTTAGCAATAGTGTGCAATACTTCGCGCTCTTTGGTGTCTAAATCACCATCAGAAAAAGCAACTTGGATTTGAATTTCTAAAAACATCAATAACAAATCTTGGCGATTACCACAGATGCGTTTAAATTTTCGTAACCGTTCTTTAAGTGGAAAGCCTGCCATTTTACCTTCACGAAAGGCATCTTGAGCTTGTTGGCGTAATTCGTTATTTAAGCTTAATTTGTTCATGTAGGCGCTAGCAAAAGCTATTTCATGATTAGTCACTTGCCCTTTGGCTTTAGCGACATGCCCCATCACCGAAAAAGTGCTATAGAAAAATGCCGCTTGACGAGTGACATCATCCTCTTTACCTTCTGTTAAGCCGTTAAAATCGAAACCTCGGCCGCGATCAAATAAGTGCCCTAACCAAAGACCTAATAAAGCACCAAACAAGTTTTTACTCAGCATAAAGCCAAATAAAAAACCTAAAACCTTTCCCCAAATGCGCATATTTTTGTTTTTACCTTACACTTTATTTGCTAGTTATTTGCTAGCTATTTACTATTTACTCGCTACGCGTAGCTAGAAGACGATAGTCAAGCAAAGCCAAAATACCTATTTTGAATTCACTTGGCTAAACATTTGCTATATCATATACGCTTCATCGTGCATATTTAAGATAACATTTAAGAATTAATGCTTTTTTCTCGACAATTTTTTTTCCTTGGTAGCGTTTTTACTTATCTTAGTAGCGCATT
>MAAC01016648.1_pt1 | contig 18811 bp, 15 predicted proteins | sample 1115981 | NCBI WGS metagenome assembly MAAC01 (sample SAMN04961126, study PRJNA320927) | seawater metagenome | isolation source: sample BD02T64 sea water enriched with oil for 64 days | place: USA:Gulf of Mexico | collected 2013-07-27
GAAACCCATCTAGTACACAATCTGCGTTAATTATACCGTTACCTAACAATACAAATCTATATTATGTTTTTTCTATAAGCATTGTAGATCCATCTACTGGTATAGGGGCGACTGGCTTGTACTATTCAGTAGTTGATATGTCACTTAACGGCGGAGCTGGTGATATAATTTCTAATCAAAAAAACATTCAATTACTACCTAACAGCACTGAAAAGTTATTTGCTGCAACAGCTTCAAATGGTCAGGATGCTTGGATTGTTACCTATGCAGAGAGCAATCCAGGTAGTTTGAGTTTTGATCAATTCTATGCTTATAAACTCACACCTAACGGTATCGATCCATCAGCTACGGTTACATCTATTAGTACTACCACACAAACAACAGATAAAAGAGGTTATCTAAAAGTGTCTCCAGATGGAACAAAAGTGGCAATGATGACTCAGTTTTATGTAGATCTCACTAACCCTAACGAAGCAGGATACGGAGCATGGCTTTTTGATTTTAATAATAATACTGGTGTAGTGAGTAATCCATCGCGATTGAACTTCCCTGCTAATTACCAAGCCTATGGAACTGAATTCTCTTTAGATTCTAGATTAGTTTACGTAGACTTAAACACTCTAGGAAGCGGTATTATTCCTGGAGAGCGTCTATTACTTCAATTTGATACAAATGCACCAAACTTTCAAAATAACCCTATCACTATTTATCAAAGCGATCCATTAGACTCAACTGATGATGTCACGCGTGGCGCATTACAAATCGCACCTGATAACAAAATTTATTACTCGCGTGATGAGCAGCCATGGCTAGCCGTAATTAATAATCCTAATGGTATTGGAACCTTATCTAATTTCCAGTATGATGGACTGGCCTTGAGTCCTGGAACAAATAGCAATGAAGGTTTGCCTCCATTTTATAACGCGTTTTTCAATCCATCTTTTGGATTAGTAGAAGGATGCAGTGGTACAACGACTCAATTCTTTGCAGATGATATTGCTACTTGCCCTAATACATCTGTTGTATGGGATTTTGGCGATCCTAGTAGCGGTACTAATAATAACTCATCACTTGTGGACCCTACACATATTTATGCTACCGCAGGTGTTTACACAATTACTCTAACAATAAATACGCCTTCTGAGGTGTTCACCTCTTCTCGAGATATCACCATAGTAGATACACCTTTGATACAAAATGTAAATGATATCATTATTTGTGATGACGCTTTCAATGATGGAGTCGCTCCCATAGATTTCAGTACAACAAGAACAACAGCATTAGGAAATCAAGATGCTACTATTTTTAACGTGACTGTTCACTCTTCTTTACTAGATGCACAACAAGACTTTAATGATTTAAACAATAATGATTTTTATCAAAGTGGGACCTATTATGTGCGCATCGACAACCGTAATTCCAATGGTTGTTTTGTGACGACCTCTTTTGATATTCAAATTTCTGAGAATCCATTACCTGTTCCTATTGATGATTTGATCACCTGCGACGATTTTTCTAATGATGGAATCGAACTATTTGATTTGACTGCCGCTGCAATACAAGGATTAGGAACTCAAAATTCTAGTTTGTTTTCTTATACATTTTATAACTCAAGAATGGATGCAGAGAATAATCAAAATGCCATAAACCAGATATATAATGGTACTAATGATGAAGTAGTTTTTGTGCGATATGAAAACATCAATAATTCCGGCTGTTTTGCGATCTCTTCTTTTTCATTACGTGTGATCTCTCAACCATCCATTCCTATTCTGGATGATTTTCAAATTTGCGACGATGTTTCTAGAGACCTGACAGAGTTATTTGATCTAGCTTCTTTAATTCCTACTATTGAAAACAACCAGTTAGGAATATTAACAACTTCATTTCACACCACACAACAAGATGCAGAATCTGATCTTGCTGGTTTAAATTTTCAGTACCAGAATTTAACACCTCAACAAACCATTTGGGTGCGCTTAGAGAATAACGACTTGATTACTTGCTATGACGTTCAACCATTAGTTTTAGAAGTCTTGCCTAAGCCTATAGTAAGTTCCACACCTGATTTTTCAAAATGTGAAGAAGAAACAGTTTTGATTGAATCCAGCCCTGGTTTTGACTCTTACCTATGGAGTACTGGAGCAACCACACAAAACATTACTATCAGTGAACAAGGAACTTATACCGTAACTGCAATAGACTTGAATGGCTGTGAAGACACGACCTCTACAACAGTAACTAATTATTTTGAAACTCAAATCTTAGAAGTAGAAATACAACAGTTCACCTTAAGAGAAAACAGCATAACTGTCTCTGTAACCGGAGATGGGCCATTTGAATATAGTATAGATAATTTTTTCTTTCAAAGCAGTAACATTTTCACCAATTTACTACCAGGTTATTATACTGTTTACGTGCGTGATCTAAACGGTTGCGATTTAAAAACAGCTCCTGCCACGATAATAGCAGCACCACCTTACTTCACTCCTAACCAAGATGGCTTTCACGACTACTGGCAGGTAACCGCGATAGAAACTGAACCAGATGCTCAAATTTTTATTTTTGATCGATTTGGTAAATTATTGAAACAATTAAGCCCAGTAGGACCAGGTTGGGATGGCATGTATCTCGGTAATCCCATGCCTAGTACAGATTATTGGTATCGAGTTGAGCTCAATGATGGACGTAGTTTTAGAGGTCACTTTACCTTAAAAAGGTAATTATTCTGACATAAGTAGTTTTAGGAAGAGAAGTGTTTTTTTTAACCTCGCTTTCGCGAAAGCGGAATCACAAAAATCTTATTTTTACATTTCATGGATTTCAACATTATATCAGACTTTTCTCCTACGGGAGATCAGCCCCAGGCAATAGAAAAATTAGTCAAAGGAATTAAGGCTAATGAAAAGTATCAAACACTTTTAGGTGTTACCGGAAGTGGTAAGACTTTTACCGCGGCAAACGTGATTCAAGGTGTTCAAAAACCTACTCTTGTACTATGTCATAACAAGACTCTTGCGGCGCAGTTGTACTCTGAGTTCAAAGATTTTTTTCCAGATAATGCGGTGGAATATTTTGTCTCTTACTACGATTATTACCAGCCAGAAGCGTTTATACCTACTAGTGGTACTTATATCGAGAAAGATCTATCCATTAATGAAGAAATAGAGAAAATGCGATTAAGCACTACTTCTTCCCTACTTTCAGGTCGTAGAGATATTATTGTGGTAGCATCAGTTTCTTGTTTATATGGTATAGGAAATCCAGTAGAATTTCAGAAGAACGTAGTACGTATTAAGAGAGATGAAGTTATCGCTAGAACAGCTTTGTTACATCGATTAGTACAATCATTATATTCAAGAACCACTGCAGAAATTAATCGAGGAAATTTTAGGATTAAAGGAGATACACTAGATGTCTTTCCTAGTTATGCAGATACCGCTTTTAGAATTCACTTTTTTGGAGATGAGATTGAAGAAATAGAACGCTTTAATCCTGTAGATGGATCAGTTATTGAAAAGTATGACCAGATTACCATTTACCCAGCAAATATGTTTGTTACCTCACCAGATATATTGCAAGGTGCCATTCACTCCATACAAGAAGATCTAGTGAAACAAGTGGAGTATTTCAAGGAAATAGGCAAACCACTAGAAGCAAAAAGACTAGAAGAGCGTACCGAATTTGATCTGGAGATGATCAGAGAATTAGGATACTGTTCGGGAATAGAGAATTACAGTCGTTATCTCGATGGACGATTACCTGGTACAAGACCTTTCTGTTTACTTGATTTCTTCCCAGAAGATTATCTTATGATCATAGATGAAAGTCATGTAAGCGTGCCACAAGTAGGCGCGATGTATGGTGGTGATAGATCTCGTAAAGAAAACCTGGTAGATTATGGATTTAGGTTGCCTGCAGCAATGGATAACAGACCGCTTAAGTTTGAAGAATTTGAAGCTTTACAAAATCAAGTATTGTATGTAAGCGCCACTCCAGCTGATTATGAGCTAGAAAAAAGTGAAGGTGTTTATGTAGAACAAATCATAAGACCTACGGGATTATTAGACCCTATTATTGAAGTACGACCTAGTCAAAATCAAATAGACGATCTGGTTGAAGAAATACGCATTAGGGAAGAAAAAGATGAACGCGTTTTAATCACAACACTTACTAAACGTATGGCAGAAGAGCTTACAAAGTATCTTACTCGCATAAATGTGCGCTGTCGTTATATACATAGCGATGTAGATACTTTAGAACGAGTGGAGATCATGTCAGATTTGCGTCGCGGTGTCTTTGATGTATTGATAGGTGTTAACTTACTAAGAGAAGGACTTGATTTACCTGAAGTTTCTCTTGTAGCTATTCTAGATGCAGATAAAGAAGGGTTTTTACGTAATAATAGATCGCTCACACAAACCATAGGTCGTGCAGCTCGAAATGTAAACGGTCTGGCTATTTTATATGCTGACAAGATCACAGAAAGCATGCAAAAAACGATCGATCAAACAGAGTACAGGCGATCTAAACAAATAGCGTACAATGAAGCAAATGGTTTAAAACCTACGGCTATTAAAAAGAAACTAGAAACCGCATTGTATCGTAAAAATGCTGCTACTTATGCTATAGAAGAAACGCTGACCATGAAAGCAGCTGAAGAAGAAGCAGAATACCTTTCTAAAGCGCAGCTGGAAAAGAAAATAAGAGATACACGTAAAATGATGGAAAAAGCTGCTAAAGAACTAGACTTTATGGAAGCTGCAAGATTGCGCGACCAGATCAAAATGATGCAAGAGAAGGTTAAAAACGTGTAAATCGATAGTTATTATTGTGTGAACGATAATTTAACTAAAGATTAAATTATAGTTTAAACGATAATTTTGAACTGTTGAACGTTTTTTTAAGTTGAAGAGTAAATAATTAGAGTTTAACGGCTTGAATCGCTCTGTTGTATTTAAACTCTATCGTTTGAAATGGAATAAATATCTATATTTAGAGGCTAGAATTGTAAGTATATCCCTATGAAATACAGCTACCTTATTCCGCTTCTGCTCATAAACTTTTTGTCTTACTCTCAAGTTGGTATAGGCACTTCATCACCTACTGCAGATTTAGAAGTTATCTCAAAATCAGGACTGTCAAGTGGAGAGTTTAATGGAATTATAGTACCTAAAGTATCGGTACTTCCTACAGGAGTAAATTTACCTACTGACTCTCAATCAGGATTAATATTGTACTTAGATTCTAATGATGCTGCCGAAGGGTTTTACTTTTTCAATGGCACATCATATCAAAGCGTAAATGCTTCATCAGCTTTTTATACAGACGGAACGACTAACAATGCTACATCTACGACATCTGAAATAGTTAGAACTGGAAGAACTTCTTTTGGAACAGAATCAGTTGCTGCCGCTGTCGTAACAGTAGAAAATGCAGGAGCTTCTGCATCTGAAGATCGAATTATTCTAAGCGTTAACAATAGACATACGAGCACCGTAGGAACTTCCATTGCATTAGATATAGAAAACACAGCCGATACTAATGCAGATAAAATAGGTATAAAAAATGTTTTAGGTGTAACTGGTAATGGGGCGCATATAGGAATTGATAACTCGATCGCGGTGAGAAATTCTGGAACAGCCGCTAATTTTGGAATCAGAAATGTTATCGGAGCAAGTACCACATCAGGTCAGGATATTAACGGTATTTCTACAACAGCAGGTAATACTAGTGCCACAGGAACTGTATACGGAATTAGAAGTATAGCATTAAACGATGGTGCAAACAACGCGTATTCAGGCTATTTTCAAGGAGATCATTTTGCCATACGAAGCGGTGATAATTCTACAGGTTATGAAATGCCTACTAATAATGGTGCTGCTGGTCAGGTTTTGACCACTAATGGTGCTGGTGTTGCGAGTTGGCAAACAAATTCAGTCAAGGATATCGCACGAGCAAATCTTAGTTCTACAGTAACTACCGGTAGTATTGCTTCTAATAACACAGATTACTTTACAATACCTTTCGATAATGATTCAATAGATAACGATGGTAGATTTGACACAACAAATCATGATTTTACCGTTAATCAAGATGGATTTTACGAAATTTATGCTCAATACCATACAGAAGGTGAAGACAATTTAGGTATTTACGGTATAGGAATTTATGTAGGTACGACATTAGTAGCAGTTTCTGAATATCAACACACTGGAAATGTTTTTGGTTCTAGCGCTAATGGAATCGTTTTTAGATCAGTCACTGACATTTTAGAATTATCAAATGGTGATGTATTGACCATACGAGCTAGATTTGACGATATAAGTAGTAATAATGTAGATGGTAGTAGTGTGAAGACATTTGTAACTATTAAACAGCTGTAAGTTATTTACGCTTTCGCGAAAGCTTAACACTACATAAATTTAAACTTCATAACTTTGAAAAAAAATTATGAAGTTTTTTTATGTCTTATTAGTTGCGATGACAATATTTTCTTGTAAAAATGATGCTGAATTAGCTAAAGATACACCAACCACAAAAGCTGAAAAACCTGTTTCACAATCTGAAAACAGACATCTCACTCAAAAATTTAAAGACTACTGGTATAATGGTACTGCAGAGATATCGAGTTATGACATCAGTGTGGCCCGTTATGGTGAAATGAGAGAAGGCACTGGTGTAATGATCTTTGTTACAGAGCCATTTGACAATAAGGATCAAATAAAAGCAAGTCAACCTAAAGAAGATAATCGTCCTGTTCTCAAGTTAAATGCTACTCGCGATTTTAATACTGGTATTTATCCTTATAAAATAATGAGCAGTACCTTTTTACCACTGGACAAAAAAGATAATGCGATTAAAATAGCGACTTCTGTTCAAGAATGGTGCGGTCATACATACATGCAAATAAATCAAAGTGAAGATCGTTATGACGTGACTCTTCACTCCTACTTTCAAAGTGAAGGAAATAGAAATTTTGAAATTGATAACGTATTAACTGAAAACCAAATAGCAGCTCAGTTAAGATTAGGTCCCAAAGAAATGCCTATAGGCGAGTTAAAAGTAGTCCCAAGTACAGAATATTTAAGATTAAAACATGTGGAAGCTAAACCATATGATGCTGTTGCTAAACTTAGTGAAATCCCTGATGGTTATTTATACAGTGTTAAATTCACCGATCTAGGTAGAACCATCGCTTTTAAAACTGAAAAAGAATTTCCTTTTAAAATTCTCTCGTGGATGGATCGTTATAAAGATGGCGCTGCACCTATGGTATCTACTGGTACATTGAAAAAAACTATTAATACCGCATACTGGAGGAAAAACTCTAATGAAGACAGCGTTTTAAGAGATAGTTTAGCATTATGAAAGAATTTTTATTTAAGCCACAAGTAATACTTAGCTTGTGTCTATTATTGCTTACTTTTATAACACATCGTGTAATTATATGGAGCGCTATCAAGTTATCTAAGCGTGTCTCTCGTACTGAGTTAAGAAAGCAATATTTAAATAGATACACTGGTTATGTGATATGGAGCATTTGTATCATTACCATAATTCTAGTTTGGGGCTTTTCAACAGATGGATTCTTTGTAGCCTTAGGATCTACTTTTGCTGTAGTGGGCGTTGCATTATTTGCTAACTGGAGTATTCTAAGTAACATTACCTCGAGTTTTATTCTATATTTTACCTTTCCCTTCAGAATAGGTGATCGCATACGTATACATGATAAGGATTTACCAGTTACTGCCGTAATAAGCGATATTAAAGGGTTCTATACGTTGCTCATCACAGATGAAGGAGAGAATATTACTTATCCTAATAACTTATTATTACAAAAAGGAGTGTCTATTCTTCAAGAAAGAAAAGAATCCATTTTTGACATAAACAATCAAGAATCGGATCCTACTGTTTAAATTTACCAATTTTAAATTATACCTATGGACTTAAGTGACCAGCTCAAAAACCTCTTCCCTGATCACGATTTTAAAGAAGAGCAAGAACCTGAAAAAAGCAATATTTGGCTTCAAGAGCAACCTCTTGAATGCAAGTTTGAAAAACGTAAAGGAAAAGTAAACACTGTAATCGATGGATATACTGGTGCCACGGCAGACTTTAAAATTCTAGCAAAAGAATTAAAAACACAATTAGGTGTAGGTGGAAGTTTTAAAAACGACCAGATCATTATACAAGGTGATTATAGAGACCGTATTATGGAGATGCTCAAAGACAAAGGCTTTAAAGTAAAACGTGTCGGTGGATGATTTTAAAGACAAGCAAGTTGCTCCATAGCCTTGTACTACATCGTTTCTCCCTTTGACAACATAAAAAAGCTCCAAAATCAATTTGATTTTGGAGCTTTTATCTTAAGAATAAATTTAATTACTCATCACCTACTATATGTTCTATAGCAGCTGCAAGTTTAAAATCTTTTTCTGTTAAGCCGTTTGCATCGTGAGTAGAAAGTGTAATTTCTAAGGTAGCATAGGTATTATGCCAGTCTGGATGATGTTCCATTTTCTCAGCTTCCATCGCAATGCGTGTCATTACTGAAAAACAATCCATGAAATTATCAAATTCAAAAGTAGTATGAATGGCATCATCATAATAATCCCATCCATCTATTTGCTCTAAATGCTTTTCAATTTGTGCTTCTGTTAATTTTTCCATTTTGATTTTATTTACTATCAAAGGTATTTTTAATTTTCCTCTTAGCCTCGCCTAATCCTTCTTTAATTTTTCCTTCGGTCTGATCAGCTTTGCCTTCTGCTTCTGTAGAAGAGTCGTTAGTTAATTTACCTACTTCTTCTTTTACTTTTCCTTTTGCTTGATCTAATTTTCCTTCTAGTTCCTTGTCGCTCATAATAGTTGTTTTTATTGATTATGTTTAAATATAGTTACGCTTTCGCGAAAGCGCACACAAAAAAATCTTAATCCTACACTAATGGAATCATAATACTTGTCAAACTATTATCTTTATGCCATGAAATATGTTCTTCTAATAATATTACTAGTTTGCTCTATAAGCAAAGCTCAAATAGATTCCTTGGATCAAAATGAATTTAAGGATCCAGTACATTTGAGAGAAGTGCCTAGACATAATTTTATCATAGACTTAGGTGTCACTCAACCGTATGGAGATTTTAAGGATGTATCTAGAAGTGGATTGAACTTAGGAGCTGAATATGCTTATTATTTTAATAATAAGATAGGTCTAGGAGTTAACTTACGTCATCAATATAATGAGTTTGGGTATTTAGATTTTAGAAATGATGGTATTACCGCAGTTACAGATAATAGTTATACAAATACCTCGCTAGCTGTAGGACCTGCTTTTTCTTATACAAAGAACAGGTTTCAATTAGACGTTTTTGCAAAAGCTGGAGTTGCCTTCTTAAACAATCCCGAAAATAATATATCACAAACAGGTATAGGCAATTCTATGCCGTTTACAAGTGATAATGAAAATTCTTCTACCTCTAGTTTGTATATAGAAGGTGGATTGAGATTTAATTACTATTTTAGAAGGTCTGTACAGGTGTTTTTTTCACCACAATTTAATACCACTTTAGGTGATCCGTTAAGTTATTCTTATCGAGAAGAAAACGCTACAACTGTCATACAGCCTACTATCAATAAAGAAATAAATATTTCTAACCTACTCTTTAACGTAGGTGTAAAAATTGCCATCGGTAAAGAGTATAGTAATGGAGAAAAACGTATAGATGATTAAATAAATAGCATTTACATTAATAGTTAAATGTCCCTAACATTTAAATTAATAACAAATGATTACAAGTTATAGAAATGAAGTCTGGAAGATAATTGAGTTTGATGATAAAATATCTGATAACGAAAAATTCAAAATATCAAACTACGGTAGAATAATCAATTTAAAAACTGATAAGGAATTTTTAGTAAAAAAATACTATATCAATGGTTACCAAAATTTGCCTCTGAAACAAAAGAAAAATGGTAAGCAAACTAGTAGATACGTTCACAAACTTGTTGCAGAGCATTTTCTTGAAAAAAATGACGGTGTTTGTGTGATACACCTTAATTACGATAAAACAGATAACCGAGTTGAAAATCTTAAATGGGCTACTAAAAGAGAAAAAGAACTACATCAATTTAATAATCCTACTTGGGAAGCGGTAGTAAAAAAGCGCGGTGAAAAAATAGGAAAGCTTACTAAAGGGAAAGTGAAAATCATTAAGCGCCAACTTCAAAATAAAAATAACAGATTGAGTATGATAGCCAAACGTTTTGGGGTGTCTGATATGCAAATACATAGAATTAAAACTGGCGAAAACTGGAGCTCTGTAGAAATATAAAATGGTAATTCATTTATTTCTAATTATTCTATAGCTTGTCGCTGCGTACCATATTATATCAAAACCTTATTTTTGCAAAAACAAAAATCAACTCATGCTTATATTAGGGATTGCAGGTGGAACTGGTAGTGGTAAAACCACAGTGGTGCAACAAATGGTACATGAATATCCAGATCACGAGGTAACAGTTATCTCTCAAGATTCTTACTACAAAGATACCAGTGATTTAACCTACGAAGAGCGTACAAAAATCAATTTTGATCATCCAGAAAGCATCGATTTTGATTTACTAGAAAAACACTTGCTCGAGCTCAAAAAAGGGAATTCTATTGACCAGCCGGTATACAGTTTTGTGGAACACAATCGCACTGGTGAAACAATTAGAACAGCACCTAGTAAAGTAGTAATAGTAGAAGGAATACTTATTTTAACCATGCCTCGTATACGTGAGTTATTTGATATAAAGGTTTATATAGATTGTGATAGCGATGAGCGTCTCATAAGAAGGCTCAAAAGAGATATAGCAGATCGTGGACGCGATCTTAATGAAGTGTTAGAGCGTTATCAAAATACATTAAAACCTATGCATGAGCAGTTTATAGAATCTACAAAACTTTATGCAGATGTGATTATACCTACTAATCGATTTAACACCGTTGGAGTTAAAATCTTACGCACTATTATAGATCAAAAGCTAGGATAAATTCTTAAATTTCCAGTCATGGACTTGAAAAACTTAAAATCAAATCCGTGGTGGAGGTTTTTTAGTAATAAATATACCATCATCACCATATTATTTACCATTTGGATTTTATTTCTAGATGGTAGTGCATGGACTACATCACATAGGGAAATCAACAAAGAGCTTGCAGAAAAGCAAGAAAATGCAGATTTCTACATGAAAGGTATTGCACGCGATAAGGCAAAAATTGCTGCCTTACAAGATAGTGCAGGTCTTGAAAAATTTGCACGAGAGCGTTACCTCATGAAACGTGAGAATGAAGAAGTTTTCATTATTCAACATCCTGATTCTGTAAAAACTCAGGAATCTAATTGATTGATTTATCTCAGTAAAGTAATTAACAATTTGTTTGAAGAAGCATTCAACTTTTCGTCATTTGTCATCCCACCAGAGCCTGTCCAAGTTGTAATCCTAGGCCCAACCCTAACGTCCATCGTGGAACCTTGCATAAAAGACAGGTACAGCTGTACATTAATTGTATACGTGCCTGCAGGTAATAGCTTTACGTAAAAAAATGATGACTGATTCAATAAATAAAGCGCACTAGCTCCAGGGGCATGAATAAACGGCATGTAACCTACAGAACTTTGATCTCTTGTTCCATTTATTTCTAAGGCAGTAAACATTTGTGCATAACCATTTGACGAAGATGCATTTGCCTGACCAGGAAACATAATCCAATCAAATTTAACCTGTGTAGGCTCATCTAAAGTAAAACTAGCTGTAAGATTGGGAACATTAACCCAAGTTCTATAATTAAGAGTTGAAGTGATGCGCAATTCTGTAGAACTAATGGAATAAGAAGGTAGCGTTGCGTTAGGTTTACGTTCTAAGCATATCCATTCTGGTGTAGCAGGTGTTCCATAATTAACAGTAATGCAATCTAAATCTGTATTATAAACAGTAAGTCCTGCTGCTGGTAAATGAATGTTACTAATTTGAGTTTGCGACATTCTAGGAGGTAAAAAGCCTTTATCGGTGCTTTCTACATCTAAAATTGCAGATTCATTTGGAGTGTCAGTATTAATACCTACTTGACCATAGGAAAAGCTGAATATCAATACAATAGCGAGAGTGGTTAGTTGTTTCATGTGGTAAATTTATATTTAACCACAGTTAAATTTATGGAATTTTTTAATTAATTTTTAAGAATTAGTTTAAATGTATAAAAAGTTCGACAACTGCTATTGATCTATCAGTTAGACACTTACATTAAAACCTCAATAGATATAAAAAACATATTTTTGTAATTGAAAATACACTTAAATTAAATGGCTTTAAACAGACTTTTTAAAGATTTTGAACCAGTTTCTGAAGCACAATGGAAGCAAAAAATCCATATGGATTTAAAAGGTGCCGATTATAATGAAACACTTCTTACTGCAACTCGAGAAGGAATCGACATTAAGCCTATATATCATAAGGATACGGCGCACCAGTTAAACATACCTAATCGTTCTACACAAAATAATGATTGGTACATATCCCAAAAAGTATATGCTGGAAACGCAGCTGCAGCAAATAAAAAAGCACATGACATATTAAATCGTGGTGGTGAAGGCATCATTTTTATTATTCCTAATAAAGAGATCGATCTATCTATTTTATTAAATGAATTGCCAGAAGTAGGTATTCAAATACATCCACAGTTTTTTGACTTAGAATATATAGAATCACTACATAAAATTGCTCCTACAGCTTATGTACATGTTGATATTATTCATCAACTTGTTAGTGATGGAAATTGGTTTCAAAACAAAGACCAAGATCATGAAAACCTAGATAATTTTATAAATAAGTTTGAAGGATATTTCTCAAATATTACAGTAAACACAAGCTCATATCAACAGGCTGGAGCAACAATAACCCAAGAATTAGCCTATTTTACTGCACATCTTAACGAGTATTTAAATCATTTTAATAATGTTGGTAATTTAACCGCTTTCGCGAAAGCGGAAAAAAGAATCAACATAGACACTACCATAGGTAACAACTACTTTTTTGAAATCGCAAAGTACCGAGCTTATCGCATTTTAACCAAAACTCTGGGTGATATTTACGAAATCGATTTAGGATGCTACATTACCGCTACTCCTAGCTTGCGTAACAAATCCTTGATGGATTATAATGTAAATATGTTACGTACAACAACTGAATGCATGAGCGCCATTATGGGTGGCGCAGATACTTTGTGTAACCTACCTTATGATACCTTTTTTAATAAGGAAAATGAATTTGGCGATCGTATTGCTCGCAATCAATTGCGCATATTAAAAGATGAAGCATACCTCAATAAAGTAGGCAACGCTGCAGATGGTTCTTACTATATCGATACCATCACAAAGCAATTGGTAGAGAAAGCATTAGAAATATTTAAAACTATAGAAAATGCTGGTGGTTTTGTGCAATCTATATTTGAAGGCACGATACAGCGCAAGATCAAAGAAAGTGCACAACAAGAGCAAGCAGATTTTGAATCTGGTAAACGAGTTCTTATTGGAGCAAATAAGCATATCAATGCAGATCTTCCGCTGCAAAAAGAATATGAAATATTACCGTTTGTAAAGGTAAATCCGCGTAAGACTTTAGTACAACCCATTGTTCCCAAAAGAATAACAGAAGATTTAGAGAAGAACGAGATAGAAAAGTTGTAATGGTTACACTCATGGAATCACCTCGACTTAAGTATCTAGCCATAATTTTATTTACCCTATTAATTACTGGTTGTTCACAAACTATAGATGAGAATACTATCGTAGGCACATGGAAAATCACTTCCATTACAAAAACGCAATCAGATCAACCTTCCGGTCTTTGGGTAGATAAAAACAAAGTCATTATGTCTAGCCTTCTTTCAAAAAACGATCGGTGGATATTTAATGAAGACCTTACATTGATACATGAAGGTGAATCAGCGATATGGCCACAACCTAGATCTTATCAACTTCTAGAAGATGAGTTATTTTTTTATTTAGGCGACATAAAAGAAAATCCAGACCACAAACCATTAGGAAAACTTACTATTACCGATAGTGAAATTAATGAGTTATCTATAAAAATAAACGGCCGTAAAGGAGACAATATAAGAAAAGCCGTTTTTAAAAGATTACAAGATGAGTAGAAAGAATATTTCAAACATAAAACCCAATTACGATTTTCATACAAAACGTGTAGAAACGCCAGCTTATGAAACATCTGAAGGGATTTCTATAAAAAAAGAATATACAAAAGAAGATGTTGAAGATCTAGAACACCTTGATTTTGTGGCGGGAATAGCGCCTAATTTGCGTGGTCCTTACTCTACTATGTACGTAAGAAGACCTTGGACTGTGAGACAATACGCTGGTTTCTCTAGCGCAACAGAATCTAATGCTTTTTACAAACGCAATCTTGCCGCTGGACAGAAAGGACTTTCTGTAGCCTTTGATCTCGCTACACATAGAGGTTACGACAGTGATCATGAACGTGTTGTAGGTGATGTTGGAAAAGCTGGTGTTGCAATCGATAGCGTTGAGGATATGAAAATCCTTTTTGATTCCATTCCATTAGATAAGATGTCGGTTTCTATGACTATGAATGGCGCCGTGTTGCCTATTATGGCGTTTTACATTGTTGCAGCGATGGAACAAGGTGTTGATCCTAAATTATTGAGTGGTACGATCCAGAATGATATCCTTAAGGAATTCATGGTTCGCAACACGTATATCTATCCGCCTACTCCTAGTATGCAAATTATCTCAGATATATTTGAATATACGAGTCAGAACATGCCTAAGTTCAACTCGATTTCTATTTCTGGTTACCACATGTATGAAGCTGGTGCTACTAGTGATATAGAACTTGCTTATACACTTGCTGATGGACTTGAGTACGTAAGAAAAGGTCTAGCTGCAGGAATGGATATTGACACCTTTGCTCCTCGCCTATCTTTTTTCTGGGCTATTGGGATGAATCATTTTATGGAAATTGCAAAAATGCGAGCAGCGCGCATGCTTTGGGCAAAAATGATCAAACAATTTAATCCAAAAAATGCCAAATCACTTGCTTTACGAACCCATTGTCAGACTTCTGGCTGGTCATTGACAGAGCAAGATCCGTTTAATAATGTAGCGCGTACGACTATCGAAGCAGCTGCTGCGGCATTCGGTGGAACGCAAAGTTTGCATACTAACGCGCTGGATGAAGCCATTGCTTTGCCAACAGATTTCTCGGCTCGTATTGCTAGAAACACGCAGCTTTTCCTTCAAGAAGAAACTGGAATTACCAAAACTGTTGATCCATGGGCAGGCTCTTATTATGTAGAATCGCTTACCGATCAAATAGCCAGCAAAGCTTGGGAGCTGATTCAAGAAGTAGAAGAACTGGGCGGTATGACCAAAGCTATCGAGGCAGGAATTCCTAAAATGCGCATAGAAGAAGCTGCTGCAAAAAAACAAGCACGTATAGATTCTGGAATTGATACGATTGTAGGCGTCAATAAATACCCTAGTCCAGATGAAGATTTAATCGACACGCTAGAAGTAGATAACGCCGCAGTACGCATCGAGCAAATCGACCGATTAAAAGAGATCAAAAACAATCGTGATGAGCAAAAGGTTCAAGAGGCATTACAAGCTTTGACCAATTGTGCAAAAACTAAGGAAGGCAACCTATTAGAATTTGCTGTTCATGCAGCAAAAGAACGAGCAACTTTAGGTGAAATTTCAGATGCTTTGGAAGAGGTTTATGGCCGCTATCGAGCGACTATCAAAAGTGTTCAAGGAGTTTATAAAAAAGAAATTATGAATGATCCCGCTTTCGCGAAAGCGCAACAACTAGCAGACCAATTTGCAAAAACAGAAGGCCGCAGACCTAGAATAATGATCGCAAAAATGGGACAAGACGGACACGATAGAGGTGCCAAAGTAGTTGCGACAGGTTATGCAGATGTAGGTTTTGATGTGGACATAGGGCCATTATTTCAAACTCCTGCCGAAGCCGCAAAACAAGCCGTAGAGAACGACGTCCACATTTTAGGAGTTTCTTCTCTAGCCGCAGGACACAAAACACTGGTTCCACAGGTAATGGAAGAGCTCAAGAAATACGGTCGTGAAGATATCATGATTATTGTAGGTGGCGTAATTCCTAGAAAAGATTATCAGTACTTATTTGATGCTGGTGTAGCTGCTGTTTTTGGTCCTGGAACTAAGATTAGTGAGGCAGCGATTGATATTTTAGGATTGTTGATGGAGTAACTTGTACAATGAGTTATAATTTCTAATTTTCTATAAATACTCTCGAATATTATGAAGGGCAAAATTAAATTTTGCCCTTTTTCAATGCCTTAATTTAAGACTAACTATATGCATTAAAAACTTCAGCACTTTAGAACCTAGCGATGAGTAAAACTGTTGCTACAACATATTGGTAAAATTAAAAGATTACAAAAGGCTTAATGCTGCTGAAATCAGGACGCGTAGATCAAAAAAAGTTTGAAGATGCACCATTAAAAGATAAACTTATAGAATACATTATTACCGGTTGGTAAACGATCGATTACAACATGACTCTATCAACTATAACGTTTTCGCTGTTTAGGTGTTAAAAGTTGCCAAACATCTGAAAATGAATTAATTTTGAGTATAAAATTTTATAGAATGAAAAAAATATACTCTTTTTTACTTTTGCTTTGTGTAGCGTTATTCACACAAGCTCAAGTTACCTACACGGCAAATGGTGGTTCAAGCTTCGGTGGTCCAATAGGAAATAGCACAATGACCATAAGTCACGATGCTACTAACGTTATTATAACAGTTGATCGTGCTGGAGATTTAGGCTCTAATAATATGGTAATGTACATTGATACTGGTGCAGCTGGTAGAACTGTCATTAATGGAGATGTAAATGATGATGGCGATGGTGGAAGAAAAGCGGTTTCAAAATTTGGTAGCGGAGATTTAAATTTCCCTCCAGGATTTGAAGCTTCTTATGCTATTTATGGAGACGCTGGATTTATGGGAATGTTTGGTATTCCATCTTCTGGAACGGTAGGTAATAACGGCCTTAATTTTATAACAGGTGTAGGTAATGCAACAGCAGATCCATTTGTACTAACTGTTTCTTGGGCACAATTAGGACTTACATCCACAGATACTTTTAGTTTTGTAGTGACTTATGGTAATCCTAATGATCCTTCTGGAAATATGTTTACTTCAAATGAAGGTTATGGTGATGGAATCTTAAATGGTGGAAACAACGTTGCTTTTGACGCAATGACTTACACCACATATTATGAATATCCTAGTGGTGATAAACACGGTATCGCAAGAAATCAAGATTCTGCACCGTTACCAGATGCTTGGAGTCTGGACTACAGTTGGGTAAATGGTAATCCGCCTAACTCAACAGATGAGATTATAATAGAATCTAATATCGCAATGGATACTGATGTGACCATTGACAATTCTCTTACAATAAACGCAGGAACAGTAGGTGTAGTTTCTACAGCCGTATTTACTCTTAATGGAACTCTTACCATCATGCCTACTACGAATCCTTTTGCACCTATTGATTTTGGGTTAAATAGTGATGCTAATGGAAGTGCGCAATTTTTAAATGGTCCTATGGCAACTATTAATGGTGATGTAGGTGTTGCTAGGTTTGTTCCTACAGGAAGTACTAGTAACAGAAGAGCTTTTAGATTTATAGCTTCTCCAGTTACTACCACGTCTACTATTTATGATAACTGGCAAACTAGCGGGCAATCACTTCCAGGAATAGGAACTCATATCACAGGCTCCACAACTGGTGCTAATGGTTTTGATGCTACCCAATCAGGGGCAAACTCTTTAATATTTTATGATCTTGACCCTATGGATGGGAATTATAAATGGCAAGAAATTCAAGGAACTAACTTACCATCATCTACATTAACAGCTGGACAACCATATAATATTTTTGTGCGAGGAGATCGCAATTATGACTTAACTACAGCTCCAGAACTACCTAATGCAGATGTAAGAATACCTACAAGAGGTGCTCTTGAATTAGGTCAGACAGTTAATTCTGATGCTCTTAATCCTAATTCAGGTGGTTTTAGCTTTGTAGGTAATCCTTATCAAGCTACCATTAATATGAGCACGGTTACTAAGAACAATATCAATCCTAATTTTGTATACATATGGAATCCTAATGGTGCGACCAGAGGTGTGTATGAAACGGTAGACATGTCACCTACTTCAACTGATGCTAGAAGATATGTGCAACCAGGACAGTCATTCTTTGTACTTACACTAGCTGCTGGGCCAGCAAGCTTAGATTTTAATGCTAGCGATAAAGCGGTAACACAAAATGCAGTAGGCCCTTTTTCTACTCCTCAAAATAGACCTTTTATAGATATTTCTTTACATAGAGATTTAAATGGCTCTCCTGTAATTTTTGATAAAGTAACCCTGTTTTTAGATGGAGATAATACCATCAATTCTTTAGACGCACTTAAAATCGACAACTTTGAAGAAAACTTATCTGTGAATCAAAATGGAACTCTTTTAAGTATAGAAAATAGAGCAATGCCTGTTCACAATGAAGTCGTTTCTTTAGAATTTACAGACGTAGCAGCAAATAATTATAATTTAAATATCGATATTAATGGATTAGATTCAAACTTAGAAGCTTTTCTACATGATAACTATCTTAATACAGATACTTTATTATCTTCTGGTAATAATTCTTTGTCATTAAATTTTGATTTAAA
>MAAC01006652.1_pt1 | contig 18806 bp, 22 predicted proteins | sample 1115981 | NCBI WGS metagenome assembly MAAC01 (sample SAMN04961126, study PRJNA320927) | seawater metagenome | isolation source: sample BD02T64 sea water enriched with oil for 64 days | place: USA:Gulf of Mexico | collected 2013-07-27
CAATGGAGGCAACACAAGCACTTTTACTGGAAAACATTAAACGTATTCGTAAGGAAAAGAGAATGAATCAAAAAGATGTTGCTGATAGGGCTGATATGCTTGTTCCTACGTATTCAAGGCTTGAACGTGGTGGTTCTAATCCAAGTCTTGCTTCTATTGTTCGTATTGCAAGTGCTTTGGATGTTTCAGTATTGGAGTTATTTCAAACTTCTGAAATTAAAGATCGTTCTGTGGCGCAAAAGTTAGAAACCATCAATAATCTATCTGAGTATAATAAGAATGTTATTAATATCATGCTGGATTCAATGATTGAAAAAGATCGTTTGGAGAAAGCACAGGATATTAAGATGAAATCTAGGCTTGCTGAGTTGGATAAAGTTCGAAAAAAATAGAGATGTTACTATTCAGGTAAATCTACAAAACTAGAAGCTGGTACATTAAGAATCGAAGCTAGTTTAAAAAGTGAAATGATCTGAATATTAGTTTCACCTTTCTCAATACGCCTAATCACCCGTACATCAATATCTAAAGCATCTGAAAGTTCATACTGCTTTATATTATTTTGCTCTCGCAATTTAACGATATACAATCCTAGTTTCTTTAAGTATTCTTTCTGCTCTTTTGTAGTCATTCTTAATAAATTACAATGAAAGTATAAGAATCTTTAAAAAAGTAAGCGGACATTATTGTCCGCTAAGCTATTATTTATTATGTTTGATACTTATTAACTTAAAAATCAAGCATTATGAAAAACCTTATCTTATTTATCATCTGCATTTTAACAATCTCTTTGAGTGCATGTGCACAAACATTAACTAAATCGGAAGCACTTCGAATAGCACGTCAAGGAACCCTTGTTCAAGACTGCTATGCTGAGATAACCAAAAGTACTCGTAGTACTTGGAAAAGTTACAAGCAAGATGTAATCGTTATAGGTAAATTACAGAGCAAAGGCTTAGTAACTACCAGAAGTTACCAAGAAACTAATTCAAGACTAGACAGAAGAACTCATACCATTGTTGACTTTAACGGAACTGATAAAGCAAGAAAAATCCTTGAATTTAAAGACACACGGTCTGGGTTTGGAGGAGCAAAGGCAACTGTTATATATTCGAAAGGTTATCCAATGAAAATATTAGGAATATCATTAGCTACGAATAAAAGAGAGGCTACAGTTCTCGTACAAATTAAGTATATAAAAAGCCCTTTTTCTGAATTAACTACTGCTCGTTATGAACCAAGAAATTGTCACAACAAAACATTAGAGGAAAAGCAATTTACCTTTATCAAGTATGATACAGGTTGGCGTATCAAAAAGTAGTAGATGTCCTTTAAAGAAAAAATGTCCTAAGTCGATTTACTGCTGCAATCTTTTAGGACATTTTTTAATCGATTTAACGAAAGTCGCATTTGCTTTTTCGACAAATCTCAAAAATCCGTTTTAGGATTTTGCAGGATTGCATTGTGATGTCATTCTTCCATTTCACAATGCGATCCTGCTAAGGAGACCTTAGAATCCCATAAAACGTTAAAGGTTATCTTCAGAATCTACCCTCATGTTTGATTTAGGTATGTACACCTTCAAAATTTTCAAATCATGTGTACCAGGAACCTGTCTTCTATGTGCAGCAGCACTTAATACAGCTTTTCGACGACTCTTGTATAAACTACTTTCAAAATCATGCTCTCTGCATACAGCTTGGTAAAAAAACATATCAAATATTATTTAGAAGTTAAAAAATTGATTGGAAAAGTTGCCTTTAAGCCAATTGTATTTCTACTTAAAAGCCCCTCATCACTATCACTTACGTTAAATATATCATTCAATCTGTAAAAGAATTCAACATTAACAATCGACGAAACATCATCTTTCTTTTTAAAAGGAATTAATATTCCAGCCAAAAATGAAGATTTTGGTTTTTCGTTATCTCTAATAACCACATCAGGTTTCAAATGGATTGCGAAATCTACTTGGTTTCCGATAAAATTATAATAATCATAGAATACTATTAACCCTTTTAGTTTGTCCTTAAATTCATCAATGTATGCCTCTGTTTTTTTAACAGATTTGACATCTGGGTTCTGAGACAATTGATTTGTCTCAAGGACTTCAACTGTAGTAAGACTAGATAGATTACTTCCATATGAAAAAGAAACTCCTAAAGACCAGAACTTATCATTCTTATTAACTCTTCCATGTCGATACCTAGAAACACCAATATTTACTTCTTGACTAACAAAGAACTCGTCTCTTAACTGTTTTGAAAGAGGTCTTGAGCTATCAAAAAGTTTGAATTTATCTCTTTTGAAGCCATATCCAAATGAAAACCAAGTCAAATCTATATCCTCAGCAGAAAAGCTACCTATCTTTTTTTTCTGATCCTTAACATCTTTATCAAATTTCTGAGTCCTAATCTCTAGCTTATATTCAAAATACTCATCGTTTAATTCCTTTTTTTTCGCATCTAGAACACCTTTTTCATTAATAGCAAGCGCGTAGGCTAATTGAATACTGTCGTTTCTTAATTTAGAATTAACGCTATAATTTTTTTTCATTTTTTCAAGCTTTGCCTTAGTGGAAGTTAGCTTAGCTAATTTATAAAGCACATCAATCAGCTCCTTTTTTGAAACTATTTTAATAGAATCTGAAATAAACTTTAGTTTAGTGTCTTTTAAAGCCTTCTCAGTCCCTTCAAGTTCTGTTGTATTAATCGCTACACGGTTCTTTTTGAAATTTATTATTCTATTGTAAGTTATTTTACCTCCTACATTAGAGTTTAGTGTAAAGTCATCAAATATTGAAGTAATTCCTCCACTTACTCCTCCTGATAGTTCAAAAGACCATAGGTTGTTAGGTTTTTTTTTACTTAATATAATTCCTGAGAATGTCAAGGTCTTATCATCATTCTTAATAGATGCATATTGACCAAAATTGGTAAAACTATTACCAGTTGTAATTTTTGACAACTGAAGGCTAATAATTTTTTGAAATACCTCTTTCGATTCAATTTTTATGTTTTTCTGAGCACATAGAAGGTTAGAATTCAATAGAAAAATGATTCCAACTATAAAAACAACACATTTATTCATCCTAAAGGTTTTTTGATTTTGGGTAAATTACCAAAAAAACCTCATCTCCGAATAAGTATAAATACCTAATTTTCAAATAATTGAATTAACTACTTATTGAGTTTAGATCTTTCACGTCCTCTGGACTGTTCTAACTGCTTATGTTTTCGAATACGCTTAAGCGTATCTAAACGTGAAGTCTTAGACAAGTCTTTACTAAGTTCTTGTAGTATTTCTTTAGTATATCCAAGAGTTTTAAAACGATATTTCCGCTTTAGTTTAACTCCAGTAATAATATCATTTCTTGAGTACAATTCTAGATTTTCGTTTTGTAAGATGGTATAAAAACTCTTTTCTGAAATTGCTTTGGTATAGGCTTTTTCTAAATGTTTAATGAGTATTTGCATATCGGAGAGTTTACCTCTCTGATTCATCTGATACTCTGCATCTTTAATTTGAACTTTGGAGGACAATGTCCTCTGATGACTAATAGCCGATTTTTGAAGTTCAGGGAAATTCTTTTGAACAAATTTCTCGGCAGGAACTTTCACTTTATCCCGAAAATCAGCTTTAGAAATTCTCACAGATAGTCCAGATTTATACTCCGTACCCGAGAGCAAAACGTGGATATGTGTATGGTCTTTATCCCTATGTACCGTGGCGAGTGCCACTGATAAATTAGACCGCAAGGAAATGTATTTCCTCGCGATCTTCTTTAATTTATCATTGGTCAGGTACTTAGCATCGTCCTTATGGAACGAAAGAATATCCATAAAGAGCTTTACATTGTTCTTTCTTTTGTGAAGCCTGTAAGTTTCATTTTTTTCAAACTGGGCGATAATAGCCTCTTTAGTTAGCTCTTTCCCTTTAACGAATCTAGTTATTACAAAACTTCCTTCTCTTTTTTGGTCTTTTAGAACGTAGTTAACCAAACGCCTATAAACCCCTGTATGTTTGTAACTTTTGCTTTTAATAATCATCAGCCTTGCTCTAGTGCATCTTGTATAGCTATAATACTTTGTTGTAACTCTTCTATCTTACTCAATGGAACTGACTTCCCTTCTTCGAGTAACTCTTCTAAATATTCATTGACCAAGAACAGTTGTTGTTCTATAAGAGCTGTATTTGGGGAATTGTAACTTCCGTTTAAATAATCTAAAACAATCCTCCGAACTTGTATGGAAAGAAGCTCCTTTTGATGAATTTTCTCCTTTAACAGCTTCATTTCCTGTTTAGAAAAGCGAAGAAGAAGTGTTGGGTGCTCATTTCGTATTCTTCGCTTTAAATCTGTATTATAGGCTCTCCAGTAGACTTTCTTACCTTCTATGACTTGCTGATCTGTTGGAGTATTTCCGACAAAGAGTTTCTCTAAATAATTCTGAACTCCAGTAAACTTAATTGGTTTCATCTTTAGACGCGAACATTTCTTTAATAGGAATTAGTGGAATCTCTTCTAACATCGGAGCAATCGGTGATTGGTATGGAAATAATTCTGTGAGTTTTCTTAAAGCTTGTACCTTAAAATACGGTGTTATTCTTGCTAGAATTGGACGCATACCTGACACATGAATCAATCCTCTGTCTGCTGGAAGTGACATAATCTCGTCTGCTGTGAGTACTGATCGAGACTTTAATCTGTCATCATCTTGCCTGTCGAAGTACTCATATCTTCCTGACGTTCTTTCAAGGGATGTAGCTGTGTTTAAATCAGCCGATAAGAAAATTTTAGTTCGCAAATTACTGATGATTGCCTCAGCTCGTTTTCCATACTTAGCTGAGAGTTGAGCATACGCATTTTGCGTCACCCCCATAATAGCTCCCCGATATTTTCGAATATTTGAGCAGATTATATCTAGTGAACCGATACTTAAAATCGGCAGTTCATCTAAATGATGATATACATCCAATAGCTCATCACTAGGTAATTCCTTGAAAAACTCCTCAAAATACTGAGATAGAAAAATAGAAGTTACTTTCGAGTAGTAACGCATCTTTGAAGTGCTAGAGTGAATATACAATACTGTCTTTTCTCTTCTAAAATTTGTAAAATCACCGATGGTATCGGAACTAGAAATTTCCGCTATATTATCGTCTAGAGAAAAAATAGCGATGGCTGTTTGAGCAGTACTAAGCACACTTGAAAGTGTGTTGGGAGATTGCGATACAATCGAAGCATATTTAGTGAAAATTTCATCGTTAGGAGCATCTTTTGCAAACAGATGATCCATCAGTTTACTAAACTCACTGGATTGCATTAAGTCCAAGAGGTAGGCAATATTATATAAATTCTGATACTGCTTTTCTTGGGTTTTGATAATCGTTATCAATACATACAATACTTCCTGAGCTTTTTGATTCCAAAACGAATCATCTCCAGAAGAGTCATCGCTTCCGATGGAGACCAGATCATGAGCCAAGCGATTAATTTCACTTTTGGTGTTTGCTCTTATAATTGGATTAAATCGCAAACTTGTCTTTGGACTACTAAAATCTAGTTGTAAAATTTGATATCCTTTCTCCTGTAAAGCTCCACTTGTTTTTTCAAACAACTCTTTTGATGGGTCATGAATAATTTGTGAGCCATCTACTGTTAAAATTGACCTAATTACAACACCAGCCGTTTTAAAACTTCCAGTCTCACCTGAAATTAAAACTCCCTGCATCGAGAGTTTTGGGTCTATATTTTTACCGTTGAGATTGAATCCTTTTTTTCTTCTTCCAAGGATTTTATACTCGGGCATGAAAGCTCCTTTTAGTCGGTGCTTGTTTGGGTTTAAAAAATGAAGCAGGTCTTCTAAAATATTGACCCCTTTTTCAAATGTGTTTTCTAAAAATCTCATAAATATCTTTTGAGCAAATTGTTAAGTTCTGTAAGTAATACTTCTGCTACCTTGCTAACAAAATAAAAACAGTATAGGAGCAGTTTAAAAAGCAGTCCGAAGACTGCTTTTATAAAGCGTACTAATAGTGAGTCATTTCTCATGGTCTGAATTGGACTCGTTTTGTTCTTGTAGTAATTAGAATTGCTCCTCTTGATTCTAATAGTATTCTATATACTCCTATCATCGCAGTAAAGACTTTTTCTTCTTCTAGACTCGGAATATAAATAATATGTACAGTGATTCCTGAAAGGTCATCGCTAAGACTAACCTCATTCGCAAATTGTTGAACGACAAGTTCAGGCTGTAATAAGAGTTTTTGTACATCTTGATTTTTATACACGCTAAAAAAACTATGCTCCTCCAAATCCGAAAAAACTAGAATGTTTCTAGTACCATTAACCATAGAGAGTTTATTCAGTTCTTCTGCAACCAATCTAAAAATCTCTGACTGAGGGCTAAGCCCTCTTTTAGTATTCTCTAAAGTGTCTTTAAATTGGGAGAGGAGCATCCTCTTTTTTCTTCGTCTTGTATCCTCGTTCGACAAAAATCCTGTTTCTCCAATAGGAAGTTCAAACTCATAACTGAGTGCATATCTAGTTACACAAACATAGAGAAGTGAGATAAAGAGCCCATCACTTGAATGTCCTTTTGCTATATAACTAGCTATTTCATTATAAGTAGGCTTATAACTATCTTCATCAGTTAGATCTACAATTACACTGATATGTTGTGTTTTAGGTTTGTACTCTTGGCATCCCGCAAACAGTACAAGTAGTGCTAATAATATCTTTTTCATGACCTTTTAGTGCTAATGTTAATATCATCAAAGTAAGTCTTGAGTTTTGGAGGCTTTTCTAAAAAAGATTTTGGCGTGATTTTATCTTTGCGTGAAAAAAGGTTATGCTCTTTAAAATCAGCAACCGTTGAATAGTATGATGCACAAATAATATTCTCATAGTGTTTCGCCATACACTTTAAGCCATGCAACTCTTCCTGTTTCTCTTCCAGTTCCTTTGGAATCTGTTCCAATCTTTGATTAATCTTACCAACTTCTGATTTAACTGCCTGAAGCTCCTTTTTGATTTTTTGGAATTTCTCATGTTTTTCAATTTGAGATTTCAACGGTTTGTATAAGAGGGCTATAATACTACCCGCACACCATAAAGCCCCGTTTAAGACAGTAAATGAGTGCTTAGAAACATCAGATATTACTGCGCCGTCATTCTCTAAATAAGAAAGCCGAATCTCATTCAAACTGACCAATAGAAATAAAACAAGCAGTACGTTTAAAACTCCAACAAATATCCTAGTAGGTCTTGATGGAAAGTAATTTACTATATCCTTAAAAGAATGAGCCGTAATAAATAGAAAAATGGATAAGCCTAGAGCGGAAAAAATTGCTACAATTTGGTTAGGAGTTACTGATAGCAGTGCCTTGTAATTAACAGCTACTTCTCCAAAAGTTAATAATATCAATACAATTCTCCATTTAAATCTCCATTGATTAATAACTCCACTAATATCCACAAGACCTTCTAAGTCTTTACTAAGTAATCTTATATCTTCTAATATCTCCTCCTTTTTGAACTGGAGCTTTTTACTTTCCTTATCATACAGTTCTGTAAAATACTCAGGAGTTTGCGTCAAAATAGCGAAAGCTCCTATAATTTTCATCACCTGTTCAAGAAGAGGAACAAACCACCCTTGTATCTTTGGAATAAATAACTCCATTGGATCAGCTAATAAAGGACGTTGCTGTCGGGCTTGGTCTGTTGCATGAACCTTGTTTTGAACTTTTATCTCTGCTATTGAGTTACTAATCATAGTATCTGCTTTTTGGACAAAATATCCTGTGTCAATCTTTTTATTTTTTGTTTTCATGTTGCTTTCTGTGCAGTTTGTTAAACATATTTAATTTTTGAAGTCGGTATTGACTTCTCTTTTGAAAGAAACTGTTGATAGCTTCTAAAACACGTTGTGTTTTCATAATTTAAAATGAGCAAAAGCACCTCCCGAATTGGAAGGTGCTTGGATTAATTAATCAAGCATACTGATGCATTTGTCAAAATGTGAATTTGCATCGTTAATTTTCCAAGAGTAATGTGTATCTAATGTGTAATTATTAAATACGACATAAAATCCAGTAGTGTGATCTTGTAAAAGTCTGAATCGATCACAACTATCGATTACCCTCATTGATTTAATTCTTTTGTTTGTCATAGATTCCATGTTCTTATGGAATGCAGATTTTTGAAGTGTTTTTTTTCTTTTTTTCATCGTTCTAAAAGATTTATTAATTATTAATGAATCTTTCAAAACCTGTTTTGAAGTAATTTGCTTGCCCTTGCAATTTTTATCACAATATGTATTGTATAAGTATGCTTGTAACTCGTGTTGTCTCACTCGTTATAGGCTAGCTATTTTTCAAATTAGGCTTTAAAAAATAGTCGCCTTCAGTTCTTCTGGAGGTGTTTTTTATTCCATCATTAACTGAATTAGAGCAAATAAAAACATGCAAGGGTTTGCATCCATATGCACAGATAAGCAAGTCGTTTTTTTTTGTATATTTAAATAAAAATTAGGATGTCTTTGACTTTAGAAGAAAAGAAAAAACTTATTAAAAGGCTCAAAAATGCTTATAGAATTATCCATCGAGGTGATGATAAAAAAATGGCTCATTTGGATGACCCGGGCAAATCAACTAGCAACAAATTTATAAATTCGTTGAGAGTGGACTTGGATAAACGTTTTGGAAATGAAGAGAAAAGAAAGGAAAATAATAAAGATGGAATTAAGACAGTTACTGGTTACTCTCTAGATTCTTTAAGGAGATTTTTTTTTGAAAATTCCTATTTAAAAATTAATCCAAGAACAGTATCTAATTTTGAAATCTTCTGTAAAGAAATAGAATCTAGAGATAATAAATTTAACAAGTTTGTCTTTACTCTCAAAGAAAAATTCACTTCTTATAAATATAGTTTTTGGGTATTAATAGTTACACCAATACTATTTCTAGTTTTAATTATTTCCCCTTTTTTAGGTAATAAGAATTCTGTTTCTGATGGAGATAAAACTACCTCAGACATTTCAGGTTGTTATTTCACATCAGACTCAACAAAACACAAAATACTAATTCTTCCTTTTAAAGATTATAATTCGGACATTAAAAACAGAGATTCTGGAAGAACTATCGCTGAAAGGTTAGATTCTTTAAATAAAGTAGATAAATTAGGCTTAGATATTATTTTTTGTGAAAACATAAATCCAACAACAACAGATGTAAACTATTACAAAAACATAAAGGAAAAATTTAATGCAGACCATATTATTTACGGGTATTATTCCAAAGATGATACCGCATGTGCAGAAGGCAATACAACCAAAAGAAGAGTGTGTTTAAACTATATCACTGAATTTGAAAGTCCATTTGAAACCATTTCAAAGATATCTACACATTCAAGTTATGGTAATTTTAAAGAGGCTAGTCTTAAAAAACTCAATAAAGGTTATCTTCAAGAGGATATTGATTTTTTAATTTATTACAGTGCTCTCCAACTTTCTATCAACAACAAGGAGAAAAAGGAAGCATCCATGAGGTATTTTAATAAACTTGCGGAATTTGGCAAAAAAGAAGCACAAGGAAGGTTATATACAGCTTCTGCGGAGTTTAATTACTCACATTTTAACGACTATTATGCTATTACAGGTGGTCTTGTGGCATTAGATTTTATTAGTCAAAAAGATAATCGATTACAGGCTATTGCCCATAATGTAATTGGACGTGTTTATACTATTTACGGTGAAAATAAAAGAGCTTTGTATCATTTAACAGAGAGCTATGATAAAAGTATAGGAATTACATCTTTTGATTTTTTATTTAAAGCAAATTTCGAATTAAAATATTTTGAAGATAATATTAAACTAACTAATGCATTCTTAAAAGAAATAAATAATACTAATTCTAAAATATTTAAAAAAGAAGAAAGGTTTAACTTCTTGTATATAAATAGTTTTTCAAAAAAATTAATAAACCCTGATTATAATTTCAAACCTGACTCTATTGATATATCAAACAGATATAAGAAAAATTATAAGAAAGATTTTAAAATCCCTTTTTCAACAAGAAAAAACCTTTGGAACAATGCTGTATATAATAGGATAAGTAATTTTTTGTTTGAGGGAAGGAAAAATAATCCAACAATCATTCTTAAAGAAGGGGAAAATGTACAAGATGTCTATAGTAAAATATCAGAATTGCATGGTCTAGCTCCTAAAATGATTGAGCATATTTTTGGGAACCAAGTTGTTATTATGGATAATAATAGAAAAATTGTAAAAGAACTGAAAGAAGTAGTGTTCAATAGTGATATGAATTTAAACTTTATTTTTTCATTAGACACATTGTATCGAGAAATGCCTCCACTTCAATCAATAAAAATTCAATCTAATTGAATTTCTATTGATTTTAATATTACACCCAGCGATCCCTTTGGGATTGCTTTTTCTCTTCCTCATCGAGTATCTGCTGGATTCTAACATTATCTGGTATGCGTTCATTTGCTTTGTACTTTCTTTTGTCAGTTTCTTTTGTAGAAGGCAAAAATTGCTTTTGTATTGGGGCACTTTTTGCTTTGTGGTCGGTAATTATTTCGTTGGTCTGAATAATTGGAGCGTAATAAATGCGTTTAGCTAGTTTTCTGTTTTGAGCATTGGATAAGTTATATCCTTTTTCATCTGTGACTTTTATCATTCCAAATTGTAATAATTCATCAATAGCTTTGGTGACACTTCGACTAGAGATACCAATCTTTTCAAATTGAGAATGAGAAATCCAATCACGTTTTTTAAATCCACCGTTTGTGTCCCTCCATCCAAGAGTATTTCTAATAATTTTTAAATAAACACGTACACTTGAAGAGCAAAGCTCTTTCATCCTGTGATCCAAAAAGAAGTTTGGAACAGGAGTTGTACCCTTAAGACTCATGGTCTTCAAATTGGATTACTGGTAATTCATTGTTGTGTCCTGCAAAGATTTGAAAATCTGTATTAGGCAAGTGGAACAACTGTAAAAACCATCCACCATTGGGTGTGACTTTGATAGTTCCTACTTTATGATGGAGTGTTTTTTCTTCTTTTCCATCTCGAATAACTTTACGTGTAACAACATTGTAAAATTGTGACATTTTAAATTTTGGTTCATGTACCAATAAGCCTTAGGCCTTTTAAAACCAATACAAATTAAAAACTGTCTGTAGTTGATGTCTGACAAACTATATTGTGCGACGTTACTAGCAAATATTTTTATACCCTGTTGATGGGTATTTATATGTTTATCAGACGGTGGTAAATTCAAACAAAAGTATTGGGTTGATAGATACACACAGTTCTTAAAAGGTATTCATAACTTAAGGTACTACCTCTAGTATATTCTTCTTATATAAAAAAAGCAATCTCTTGGATTGCTTTTTCATATTTAAGATACTGTTTTTAGATATTTTCCTGCAGTTTCTAGATAACGTTTTTGTGAGAGATGTAGATAGTGAAAACTAGATTGAGGACTAACATGCCTTAGAATTGCACTTACATCTCGTACATTCCCTCCTTGCTCTAATATCTCATTCGCTTTTCCGTGTCTAAAGCTGTGAGGGGTGATTTCTTTATCAATTCCTGCCAGATCAAGCAAGTCTTTAACCCAACGTTGAATTGTTCTTGGCGTGAATTTATTTCCAGTCTTTTTATTAACCAATAGATACTCCGAATGTACTTCCATACACAACCTGATTCCTAAATACCTATTAAGTACATCATTGGTATCACTTCCCCATACAACCAAATTGTACCGCATTGTTTTCCTACTTCTTATTTTTGCAGTTCTCAGCCCATCCATTCCTTGTGAACTGATACCAGATAGTTTTAATTCTAAGAGCTCACTAACTCTCATCCCTGTATCCCACAGAAGATTTAAAACTAGTTTTTTTTGAAGATCGTCTAGATGATTTATATCTAGGACATCGTTTAAATCTTCAAAATCATCTTTGGTAACTATCTCTTTATCTGCACTGATAAATCGTATCGGAATGATTTCTTTTGGATTTAAGTTTGTCATTCCTCTTCCGTGCCAAAACCAGAAGAAGTTTTTTAAGATACGTGCAGAATAAGCAATCGTTGTTTTGCTATAATTATTTGATTCCATAGATTTATGAAACGTAGTTATATCATCTCCTGAAATATCCTGAAGACAGGATTTTGGACTTATAAAATCTAGAAACTGATCTAGTCTTACTTTGTATCTAGAGTATGCCACATTTGTATGTGACTCTTTCCAGTCTAAATAAACCTGTAATGCTTTTTGAATTGTCATAGAACATAAAAGACCCGCCAAAAAGGAATGTTTGGCGGGTCTTTCATAAATCCCTTAAAAAAAAGAGGTTTATGAAGGTTTTCGCCGTTGTTCCTTTAATTGACTAAAAATAATCAAGCACCCTTTCGGGCAACGGGGTTTCTTTTGTTGAATTTACCACTTATAGTGTATGTCATATTATTAATTTAATCAAGTCTTACTTCCCGTTTTTAGAGAAATAAAAAAGACCTGGCAGGCTCGTCTCACTTATGATATACTGTAGTTAAGCATAGAAATTTGTTCTAACCAGTTAGTCACTAACAGTAACACTCCACATATTAAACAGCTAGTTCTTTTACCCATGTATAGGGGTAGTTATACACAATTAAACATATTGTTCTTATGCAAAACTTTGAACCGTATAGAGTCAGTTATTTTGCAAAAACCAATTTTCGGAAATCCAACCAAGTATTTGGAATCAAACAATCAGATCGTTTGTTTCATTTTTACTGTGTAGGAAAGTCAGGGTCAGGTAAGACTTCCCTACTATTAACACTTGCCAAAGAAGATATTTTATCTGGCAGAGGGTTGACCTTTTTAGATGTACATGGTGATGCATCACAGGAGCTAGTCAAGTATATAGAGGACCGCCTCCCTTCTAAGGAGTACGTCTATTTAGATGCTACCAATCCAAACATTGAATATGGATATAACCCTCTTCGAAAAGTCACACCATCTAAACGATCATTAGTGACCTCAAACATCCTAGAAATCTTTCAACGAAACTGGAAGTCAGCTTGGGGAATGAAAATGGAACACATACTTCGTATGGTGTTATTAACCCTCTTAGAACAGCCAAAATCTGACCTATCAGGTATCTTGAAATTAATTCACGACAAAGACTTTCAGAGGCAATGCCTCAATAATATTAGCGATACCACACTGCGTGTGTTTTGGGAGAAGGAGTTTGTGAAATATAAACCTGCAGATCTACTTCCTATTTTAAACAAAATAGGAGCATTGTTATCTCACGGGATTGTCAAAAAGATTTTGATTGAAAACAAAGAGAACCTTTCTCTAAGAAATACAATGGATAAAAGTGGTGTCTTAATAATTAATTTATCAAGAGGTGCGATTGGTTCGGATGCTTCCAATATCTTAGGAGGACTCTTATTAACCTCGATATCTTCAGCTGCTTTTTCTAGAATTGATACATTGGAGAAAGACCGTGTTCCCCACTTCTTATATGTCGATGAGTTTCAAGTATTATCGGGAAATGAACTTATAGGAGAGCTATTAGCTCAAAGTAGAAAGTTTAAGCTTGCCTTAATTTTATCCAATCAATTTTTACATCAACTTTCCATCGAGGTTAGAAATGCAGTACTAGGAAATGTAGGTACACTCGTGTGCTTTAGACTTGGAATTACCGATGCCAGACTCATGGAAAAAGAATTCTACCCAGAGTTCAAAGCCGTAGATTTCACTTCCCTTCCTAATTACTCAATATATCTAAAACTAATGATTGACGGAAAACCATCCATACCATTTAGTGCAGACACCATCCTATAGAGTCGCAGACTCTTTTTGTAAAAAAATATAAACCTTAAATCCAATTATTATGAAAACACAGTTATTATCTACTGCTGTTTTCAGTAGTAGCGAAATAGAAATCCATTACAAACGACCTTTATATGCTTCGATGAAGCATATAGGCAAAGCTACAGATGCAGAAGAAGTCCTTAGAGAATTTTCTGATGCGAATCGTATCGATTTAAAAGAATGCTTTTGGGTACTGTTACTTTCTCATTCAAATCGTCTTCTTGGGGTCTCATTAATATCCATAGGAACTACAAGTGGAGTGCTAGTCGGAATCAAAGAAGTATTTCAATTGTCATTACTAACCAATGCTTCAAATGTCATCATAGCCCACAATCACCCTTCAGGAACATTAAAACCTTCATCAAAAGATATTGAGATTACTGAAAAGATTAAACATGGTTTATCACTATTAGATATTAATCTATTAGACCACATCATAATCACTTCAGAAAGTTTTACCTCGTTTGCAAATCAAGACCTTTTATAGGGAAGAGCCTCAAGCTCAATTATAATTCTTAACCTTTTTCTTTATGCCTAAAACACCTATTACTTATTACGGAGGTAAGATTAATCTTGTCTCTGAAATACTTCCTTTAATTCCTGAACATCGGGTTTATGTCGAACCATATTTTGGAGGTGGAGCTATATTCTTCCAAAAGCCAAAATCTGAGGCTGAAGTGCTAAATGATACCAATGCGATGGTGGTGAATTTCTATGAAGTTGCTCGAAGCGACTTTCAGAATTTGAAAGCTAAGATTGAAGGAACACTCTTTTCTAGAGCAAGCTACACAGTAGCCATAAGTATCTATAAAATGCCTCATTTGTTTTCAAAACTGGCACAAGCCTGGGCAGTCTATGTTGGTTCAAACATGGGATTTTCTTGTCAAATTGGTTCATGGGGATATGATAAGTACAATAAACGTGTCAAAGCTTTTCGGAATAAGAAACTGATTTTTAATCAGGATATCGTAAAACGACTGGAACATGTTCAAGTTGAACACCTCGATGCGCTCAAGGTAATTGTGAATCGAGATGGAGATGATGTGATGTTTTATCTCGATCCTCCCTATCCAAATTCTAACCAAGGGCATTACTCTGGCTTTAGTGAAATTGACTTTGAAAACCTATTGAAGGTGCTTTCTAACATCAAAGGAAAGTTTCTCTTGAGTTCCTTCCCTCTTGAAATTTTAGAGAAATACTCTAAAAAACATGGATGGTATACCAAGACTTTTGACAAACCACTCTCTGCCCGAAAAGCTCAAGAAGGAGAACCTCGTGGACGAAAAATCGAAGTATTGACCGCTAATTATGCAATATAAAACTAAAAATTTATCAGCACCGATTCGGTGCAAATATTAATCTGTGCGATTCGCACTTAATCTGCATCGATTCGATGCCTAAAACTAAATATATGAATGACAATAAATCTATTGACCCTAACGAAGTTTGGGAAGTTCTTTCCCAACTAGGACATCACACACATTATCTAGCTTATAAACCCATAGAGTTTTGGGATGAGTATGATCGTAGTAACTACAAATCACTTAGAAGAAAAGCTGGAAAAGAATAACTCATAAAATTTAATACTAATCTGTGCCATTGGCACCTAAATATTTTAAAAATGAAAAAACAACAAGAATACCTATTGAAACACTTTGCTTCTGTGTTACGTAAGCTAGCACTTGGTAAAGAGAAAGAATTGACTGTCGATACTAATGTTGCTCATTGTTTAACTCGAAAAGACTTGATTCAAATTGTGAAAAAACAATTTGGAGGTACGATTCCCAAAGAGCACAACCTTGTCGAAATGGAAAAGATCGAGCTCTTTGAACTTATCGAAAACGAAATGCTCATTATTTCTTACATGACCGAAAAATGGTGCGTGGCTGGCGAGTCTCCAGTGACAAAAGGCATATCGCCAGTTACAAATAGCGATGGGTCATCGCATACAGGCAGTAAAAAGCCTGAAAGGAAATTAACTCCTAAAACTAATTCAAATGACAAAGAAACTTCACAAAAGAAATAATCTCCAAAAAGCAATTGATGAGGCTGTATGGATTAATTTTCGTCATAGAACTACTGATTACAGAGTAGGAGTTATTGAAAGTACTGGTGATGGATATATTATTGTCCATCCCGAACATTCAACTTTTAAGGGAGAAGCTTTTGAGGAATTACCAATTGATTATAGTAATATGTCTTATAAACATATTGCTTCGATTGGAATGGACAGGGACCCTCTCAGACATTGGGAAGAAATTCGTGGAATAATAGCAGTTATGAATGGAGAATTCTTACGGTTTATTCTTGAAAAGAATATTCCAATTGATAAGTTGATTCGTTACGAACTTGCTGTCAGAGGATATGATAAAGATCACAAATGGTGTGGTTTTGAAAAAGCCAAAGAAGTTTGGCTTGAATAATTTAATAAATAAAACACTTCTTTTTAGGAGTGTTTTTAAGCAGTAATTTACTAGATAAAGCGGGAATAAACCTAGGAACAACGGCTTCTAACGAGTTTTTACTATTTCTAAGAGCGTAAGATACCGCCCTTTTCAAAGCGGCATCTTCATTTAACCTATTGATTATCAACAATATTTGTTGCTCAATTTACGTAAGCACCATTTTAATACTTTACCCTACCCATTACCCTTCCTAATTACTTTTTAGGTATATAGGTTGTATCCGTAATTTTTTCGTTTTTGTTATGCTCTATTTTTCTTACATATTCTATGTCGAAAAAGATTTCATTATTATTAGGATTCTCTTTAGAAAATTCTACCCTGAAAAAGCTTCCATTCTGTAGTCTTTCAGCACTATGCTTTGCTGAGGTACCAAAATACTTTTTTCCTTTATAGCTGAACTCATATTTATAAAGACTTTTATTAAACCTTCCTCTAAAAATAGGTGTGGTTCCATAAATCACTCCATAAGTTTCAGATTTATTAGTTTGCAATTCCCATTTTACTTGTACTACGACCCAAAGCCCATAACTTAAAATTACGACGCCAATTATCCAAGAATATTTCTCTAGATATTGCACAAAATTTTTTACCGAAATACCCATACTTATCAATTTACTAACTTTCAGCTAACTCCTTTTTTAAAAATCTTGTAAAAGATTATATATTACGTTTTTATAGGCTCTCCTTTAATATCAAAAATACCTCCAGAAAGCTCTATCTCTTTGTTTTTCAATATTTTAACTACTGCCCTTTCTACCTCTACTTGACCCATTCCTGGTTTAATTTTTGGGTGATATAAAAGTTTTATAACATCTTTATCTAAGTCAGAGTATTCCTTAATATTAATGTCTTCCTCTGATTTATGTTCATAAAAAACACTGTTTTTATGGCTCTCAGGGTCATTTGGTAACCCAGTACTTTGGGTAATTTCCTCTAGGATAGTTGATTCCTGAACGGCCAATGAATCATTGATGTCAATATAAATTGAAGATCTATATATATTATAACTAGTCCAATAAAACTCAATATAAACAAACCCATTTACATCTAAAACAATATCCTCATTAAGCTGTTGATGAAAGGTTGGATTTACTCTAGCAATTTTTTCCCTGCTACAAAGATAAAGATGTGAGTTACTATTTTCAAAGTCATCTGACAATTCAATTTTAAATCCATCGGTCGTTAATGCATTAAAATTTTTAATAGCATTTTGTATAAAAACTATTTGCTTTTCATATGCCTGATCTTTATCTTTTACAATATAGAGACGCATAGGCTTCCTCCACTTAATAACCTTATTTACATTTTCATCAAATTCAGATTTTAAAGCAACTTCTTTGAAATATTCAATCAATTCAGATTCATAAGCAGTAGGCTCATAATCAATTTTTATAAATTTTCCATAAACAAAAAACCCTAAAGCAAGAACTATCAAAAATATTACTAGACTCATCTTTTTATTACTCATCTTTTTTCAAAATTAAATATCAAAATACAGCCAATAATTATGACTGTATTTTGATTTAAAGTTATTCTAACTAATTCCTTTTAGTTCCATCTCTATTCAAATAGCTTTTGTTACCATTCTTGTTAATATAATATTTCCCGCCTTGAGATCCAGTTTGTACTGTTTTTGTTTGCCCAGAAACTTTGACCGTTTGAGGTTTGACTCTCTTTACTCTTGTAGATTTCACTCCTTTTCTTGTACCTCTAACTCCTCCTGTTTTACCACCTGTAGCACTTTGCATTCCTGAAGCTATTTCACTCCTATTAATACTCTGTTGTGCACCAATATATGCCCAAAAACCTTCTACCGGATCATCATAACTTCTATAAGTCGCCAATGCATCTAATTGAGCATTCACACCTGTAAAGTCTAAATTAGGGTTTAGATATGCTTTTGGATCTACTAAAGGTTTGACTTCTTCTACAGTTTCTTCTGTAGTTGTGGTTTCTTCAGGCTTAGTATCATCAAAAACAGTAATTGTATCTTTTGGATCAACGTTAGAGAACTCCTCTCCATCTACAACTCTATTTTTCCCAAAAATATCTATTATCATTTGATTAGCCTGATTTGCAGTAAATCCATCTTTTTCTCCAAATTGTTTATAGAGGGACGATGCACTATCACCATTTTCGGCTTCATAAGTGACACTTCCATCTTCCCCAACAGTACGAATCCAAAACCTTCCATCTATTTCCATATTTGTGATTGGATTGTTCCCTACGAAACCGTAGGGAGACGAGCTATGGTAATCTTCAGCTAATTCATCAATACCAAACCAACGTCCTAAACTTGGGTCATAGTTTCTAGCACCATAATCATACATATCTAACCCTAACTCATCTTGAAATTCTTTACCTCCAAACATAAATTTCTGAGCCACACTATTCCCACCATTATGTACGTTATTATACCCTTTATGTTTCAAACCAAAGGGATAGTAATTA
>MAAC01011493.1_pt1 | contig 18804 bp, 11 predicted proteins | sample 1115981 | NCBI WGS metagenome assembly MAAC01 (sample SAMN04961126, study PRJNA320927) | seawater metagenome | isolation source: sample BD02T64 sea water enriched with oil for 64 days | place: USA:Gulf of Mexico | collected 2013-07-27
AGCTATAAAAAAGATAATATTATTAAAAAACAATAAACTATATTGGTTAAGTTGGTTTTTTTGCAGGTTGTGTACGAGCCTTATAATTAAGAATTGTAAGGATGAAGTCATTTAATAATCAATAAGCCAAGCGGAGTGCAATTCGTTCTGTACCGCTTTATAGCCCGCCCGCAGTGGCAGTTAGAGCATACCGGTCTCATTGTTATCACACCTAAGGGCATAATAACTTTGCGACAGGCAACCAACATGTCTGTTGTTAGTATGCCCCTAAGCTGCGAGGCCTGGGGCTGCACTATACTGCTATACCGCAGATGTCTCTTTCCTGACACTTATCATCCTACTGATGAATGAGCTGTTTAGCCAAGTAATCAATCTCTACGACGCATTAAGTATATAAAAAATACTCCACCTAATAGCCCGGTAATGATACCGATAGGAAGATCCTGAGGCGCGAGAAGCTTGCGGGCGATGATATCGACTATGACAAGAAAGATCGCTCCTGAAATTGCCGACAATGGAATAAGTTGGCGATTATCAGCGCCGACAAAGATCCGTAAAATATGTGGAATCATCAAACCAACAAAGCCTATAGCGCCAGAAAACGCCACCATTACACTGGTCATTAATGCTGCAAACACAAAGACTTTTAGTCGAAAGTTGGCCACATTTAAACCTAGGGTCGCCGCCATTTCCTCCCCTGCCAGCAGCGCATTAATGTTGCGGCTATTGAGACTAAACCAGAAAAAGCAAATAAAAAATGCCACTAGTGGATAGATCAAATCATGCCACTGAGCCAAGCCCAAACCGCCTAACATCCAGAACATTACGTTGTGAGCTGCGCGGTGGTCTCCGAGAAAGATCAGTAGATTAGCTGCTGACATGATCACGAATGAAACAGCGACTCCAGACAATATCAGTTTATTTGGCTGTAAAAACCCCTCTTTTCTGGCGACCAGTATCACTATGCTAATAGCGGCTAATGCACCGACAAATGCAAACAGTGGCAAAGTTAAACTACCGAATATCAGACCCACATGCATAATCGCGGTAATAGCGCCAAAGGCTGCACCGGAACTAACCCCTAGCAAGTGCGGGTCGGCCAGGGCGTTACCCGTTGTGGTCTGTAAGACACAACCGGTCACCGCAAGGCCCGCGCCAACCAGCGCAGCTAAGATGGCTCTTGGAAAGCGTATTTGCCAGATAATATTCTCAGTGCCATTACTCCAGTCCAACCCCAGTAACTGCTTAGTGACTAACTCGGGAAACAGCTGGTTGAGTGCGATTCCCCAGCTCACTTGCATAGAGATATCTGCCGTTCCAGTACTGACAGCGATACTTATTGATAGGGCTAATATGATCAGACCGAGTAATAATTTGTAAGATAATGTCATGTGATTTTCATGTGTTAAATTAGTTTTTATAAGAGGCTATTGGTGGTGTTTGCTAGCTAGTTGGTACAATGCAACCCAGAAGGAACAAGTTCTAAAGCGCTCACCTGGCGTGCATGGGCGTCATTGTATTGCAGGAGCCTTCGCCATCTGAACTTTTAAAATCCGCGAAATATCCGCGGATTATTTTGATACTCCTCAGTGCCAGCAGAGCAATCGGGAATCTTGGGTTAATACATCAATCCCTGTTAAAGGCTGAAATTAATTTTTTAATCGACGCGATATTACGAGGACCAGGGGTTGCCTCATCGTATTGTAAGGTAACAAAATGATCGTTTATGACCGCGTCAATGTCTTTAAATGCGGGGTTTTGTTTCATAAAATCGATTTTTTGTTCGGCGCTAACTTCTCCGTAGTTGATGATCACTACTATTTCGGGGTTGCGCTCTACCACAGACTCCCAACCTACGCGCACCCAGCTTTTTTCTACATCGTCCATGATATTTTTCCCTCCTGCTGCTTCAATCAGAGCCGTTGGCATGGCGTATTTACCAGCGCTGAAAGGCTTATCTTCACCGCTGTCATAAACAAAGACTCTGACAGGCTGCTCCTTCTCAGGTACGCTCTTCAGTGCTGCGGATAATTCGCTCTGGTAATGGCTAATTAACTTTTCCGCGCGCTCAGATACGTCAAAAATTTCCCCTAAATTTCTAAAATCAGTGTAAATATCTTCAATGGATACTCGGTCGCGTTTCATCACATGAATGCAAGATTCACTGAGCTCATAGCTTTGGATACCAATTTTTTTCAGTGCTAGTGGGGTCAGCTCTCCTCCCACTTTTAGCCCATAATTCCAACCGGCAAAATAGAAATCTGCATCGGCATTTAACAACACTTCTTTGCTCGGGTACTTAGGTGACAACTGAGGCAGTTCACCCAAATTATCGATTAATCCAGCAGATAATGTTTTCCAACCAGTGACGCCGCTGTAACCCACCATTTTGTCGTGTAAACCCAGAGCCAGCATCATTTCTGTTATATTGACGTCGTTGGAGACGGCCCTTGAAGGTGATTGATTAAAGGTCACTTGTCGGTCACAGGAATTGATTGTCACCGGGTAATCAGTTTTTGCCGCTTGCGATGTGTGGACAAAGCTTAACGAGATCAGGGAGGCGAGTACTGCGGCTGATTTATTTAAATATTGTGTCTTCACGTGGTTGGTGCTCCAGAGGGATATAAATGATTGTTCGGTTTTTTTACTGTTCAATTCAATCTGCTGCAACGCCTAATCATTCCTACGCGGTAGTTAATAGTGGGATGCTGCGTTGAGGGAGGAACAGATAGTAATGCACGATTAAAGTTGCTATGTATCTGTCTGCAACAGTGAGAACTGAAATTGCCGGGTGTCGTTACATGCATGAGTGCCTATGTGACAATTGACTCCGTAAGCCTGTTTAATAAAATCAGGGGTCAGGACATTGTCAATTTGGTCATGGGCTAAAATTTCACCACGGTGCAGCAGTAAGATCTGATCGCAGTAACTAGCGGCGAGATTAAGGTCGTGTAAAGTGACGATAACGGTAATACCCAATTCAGTGATCAGTTGCATTATTTCTAATTGATGGCGAATATCCAAGTGATTGGTGGGTTCATCCAAAATCAAGATCTCAGGTTGCTGCACTAGCGCCCTGGCCAGGTAAACTTTTTGTTTCTCGCCACCTGAGAGTTTAGAAAAATCTCGATCGACAAGCGCCTCTAGATTAAGGCGGGCGATTACTTGCTCAATTATTAGGGAGTCCCGCTGGCTTTGGGCAGAGAAAAGTGTGTAATAAGGTGTGCGCCCCATCTCGATAATTTGTCTTGCGCTCAAGCTGAAATCTGAGGGACTCTCTTGTAAAACCACTGCTACTTTTTGCGCGAACTGGCGTGGGGATATTCCCCAGATGTTTTCTGAGCCTATAAAGATGCTACCTTGAGTGGGTGGGGTAACTCTGTACAGACACCTTAGTAAACTCGATTTACCGGCCCCGTTGGCGCCGACAATGCCCAATATTTTACTGCGTTGTACCTTGAAACTGATATTTTTCAAAATTGCAGATGCCGATTTAGGCCACCATGACAAATTTTCAATGTGCATGACACAAGTGTCTGTGGGTGCTTGCTGGGAGGCAGGAGATTGCTGTAAGGCATTATGGCTGGCCATTTTTCTACTCATTTAATAAATTAAAAGCGGCAGAAAAAGGAGTTGACGGACGGATCTGTCCTGCACTTCCCTTTCTGGCACACCCCGTCCAGTGGTTAGTTTGCAGCGGCAGGTCTCCTGGCTCACATATCAACAACAATCACAAACCTTCCCAGATATCGTTTATCCAGTGGTATTTGCTGTGATTATCTTCATGTTTACAGTTGCGGGGGCAGCTACGGATTTGACTGAAAATTCAGTCCCACCGTATTCCCTTTTAATGTTAAGTATCACACTTAACAACCTTCTACGGGCGCAATTTATCGTATTACGTTATCAGCTGTCAACGTCAGATTTGGCAAACGAGCAGTAGTAATCGCTGATATTTAAGACACAGGTTTACTACAGAAGGGGTTTGTTGGAAATATAAAATACCGATATTTAAATCAGAAATAGTAGTGGTTATTTTCGTTTTTAAAAACTAAAAAAGTCGCTATTTATTGTTATTATTGTATGTTTATCATAGGCTTGTCTTCTGGGGTTTGGTCTTGGTGGAAGTCCAGGAATCTATTATGTTTTGCTATATTTATGCGGCTCTCAGTCACGAAAATATAGGACCAACAAAAATATATACATCTGCCATCAAAGAATTATTTCCTCTTACTATTTTTCGATTATTTATTAGCCAGGTGGGTAAACTTCAGCTGTAGAAATGTTCACCCACTAGCAGAAATTAATTTCATTGATAGGTTTATAAGGAGTGATAACTTAACCGATTCCCATGTGACAGTAGGGGATTTCCGGAGAATAATTGAAGGGCCAAAACAACAACATTGGCAGGGTGATTTTGCTGCTCTTCTGCGATAATCATAGTAAATAATACTAAATTTTAGCTACGACTACTTTGTTCGCGCCTTTTTTCTTATAAACCATCTTGTTTTAGATTCAATCTAGCATCTGATCAAAAAACTGTTTAAGCTTTGAGCTTAATATTAAGCCTCACTGGGAATTATTATTACGATGGCACAGCAATGAGTAAACCGAGTAACTCGAAACAGTTGTTATATGTGGTTCTAGTCTTAGCGACGATTGCAGCTTTTGTTCTTTACCTGATTAAAGACGCGAGCTCAAAAAGAGAAAATATGACACCCTACGGTGCTTTTAAGCAGAAATCTAATCAAGAGTATCAGATGACTGTTTATTATTTTCCCTCGAGTAAAAATGCGGCCAGCGCACTGACTTTCTATTTTACTGAACATGGCTATCCGGTGGCTATGCAGCCTTCTACTAAAATTCCCGCTCTGAATGCTTCCAGAAAAACCCCCAGCCATCTCTTTTACCATCAGGAAGATTTTTCTAAGGCGATGGAAATAAAAAAGCTGATTGAAAAAGTCTTAGGTTATCCGGTCAATGCCTATCGTTTTCGCGAGTATCTCAGTGATGACTCTATGATGATGGTCTTTACTGAAGCCAGGGAAAACACAAATTAGTGTTGTGTTTTAGCTGCTCGGTCGCATTACAGCTGCGGGGGATAGGAGAGTATCAGCATGGCTGTTGTACACACAGCGCCAGGATCTAGCCTGATCTCGGTATCCTGACACAGCTATTTGCTATATTCAGTTTCCCACCATAGGTGTACATAACTCATTCTCATCTTACCAATACCAGAAACTGATCCAGGGTCTGCAATCACATAAATTTGTGTCGGTGATGACTGACCTTATCTGATTTTGCTGTCATTAAACTGTCATGTTTTTGTCATTTAATAAGCCTATTAGTCTTGTAGAACTGGGTAGTAATAATGTTAAATGAATTACAAAAAATCTTGTCAGAGCGCAGCATTTCAACACTTTTTCAGCCGATAATCGATAAATACAGCGGTCAGATATTTGCCTACGAGGCCTTGAGTAGGGGGCCATCAGATAGCCCGTTACACTCTCCTAATCAGTTGTTTGACTATGCCCGTCAATACGCTCTGCTCAGTGAACTTGAACTACTGTGTCGCGAAAAAGCCTTGTCTGGCTTTGTTGAGCAACAGTTACCAGGAAAGCTATTTATAAATATTACACCTGAGTCTATAGAGCAGGAGAGTCATCAAAAAGGTAAGACTTTGGACTTGTTAAAAACCTATAACTTATCCAGCAGTGAAGTTGTTATCGAATTGACCGAGCAGTTTCCATCTAGTGATGAAAATGTATTGCTTAACGCTTTAGAGCACTACCAGGAGATGGGTTTTTCAATTGCTTTAGATGACTTAGGTGCCGGTTATTCATCCCTGCGACTCTGGTCCAAAACCAGACCTGAGTTCGTGAAAATTGACAGGCATTTTATCCAAGATATTGATTTAGATATCACTAAGCAAGAATTTGTCCGCTCCTTCGTAGAAATAGCCAAGTCGATGCACTGTAAAGTGATAGCTGAAGGGGTGGAAACTGAAGCCGAATATCAATACATAAAAAAGCTCAGTATTGATTTTTTGCAAGGTTATTTTTTTTGCCGGCCACAACACCGACCACCTAAGCAGCTGTGTTTTAAATCAGATACGGACTCCCAGAATCCATCATCGGCATCCAAACTTAAAGTGTTAGCTAAAGATTTGTGTGTGCATAAAATGTCAGTGCAGCACTGGCAAAGTGTCGATGAAGTGGCGCAGATTTTCCAGGACAAACCCGCTATCAATTCATTGGCAGTAGTAGATGGGGAAAAAATCTTAGGCCTGATACTGCGAGCGACTATTCAGGGTAAACTAAGCCAAAATTTCGGTCGTGATTTATACAGTAAAAAGCCAGCCAGTGAAGTGGCTATGGACGCAGTACCCTTAACAGTCGACGCTACGCTGAGCATTGAGCAAGTCAGCCGATTGGTCACATCAAGAGCAAGATATTCGCAGGAAGATGACTTTGTGGTGAGTCGCGATGGCCGGTTCGTCGGTATTGGACACGTCATAGATCTACTCAAACAAGTCACTGAGTTACAAGTCAATCAAGCGCGCTATGCCAATCCATTGACTCAGTTGCCAGGTGTTATTCCAATCAATGATTGTATTGATCAATTAGTGGCGACTAATAATAAATTTGTCGTAGCGCATTTTGATATAGATAACTTTAAACCTTTTAATGATGTTTATGGGTTCTCTAAAGGAGACGAAGTGATCTTGGCGCTGGGCATCAGCTTGCAGAAATTTCACTGTTTTGAAAAAGACACTATCGGCCACATCGGCGGAGACGATTTTATCGCCCTGTTTAACAGTGTTGATTGGCAGCAGCGGATAGTGGCGATAACACAAAATTTTGACCGTATTGTCAGCGAACTCTATTACCCGGATCATCTTGATGCTGGTGGTTTTAGCAGTAAAGATAGATACGGTGAACAGCGATTTCACCCTATTGCATCAGTGTCAATTGCCGCCTTGGAAGTCGCCGAGGATTCAACCATGAGTCACTTCGAAATATCCAGCCTTTTGTCTCCTTTAAAACACGCGGCAAAAAATTGTCAGGGAAATTCATTAGCAGTGAACACTGCAGACAATTGTTATTCACTGAATCAGCCCCGAGCAAAGCAAAAATGTGGTTGTTAGTTAGTCAAGTGTGCAAACATTGCAGCCTGCTCTGCAGGCCCTTTGCCCAAGTTTCATAGAGCAAATGGTGTATTCAATTATTGGCTGTAATATAGATAGGTGTCTCAGTCACTCTTAACAGACAATTAATTATCAGTTGAGGTATATTCAACTCCTTTTGATATTGAGATAGGTTAGCTGTGGTTATTAAACGTTCCGCCATTGTGGTTTGCTGCTATTTGCTTTTCAGTATTGCTCTGTCATGGTTGAGTTACTTCTATTTGTTGGAGCAGGGGTTACAGCGCACTGGGCAACAAAATTCTAATGCACTACTCAATACCATCACCGATGTGCGAGCCGCGATCAATAAATATCGGGCGCTGCCGTTTATCTTATCTAAACAATTAGATGTGCGTGAATTGCTGGTCAGACCGAGCCTTAAAAATTTGCACCGTGTACAACGTCATCTCGAGCAAACCAATTTGATCGCCGGCTCTGCGGCATTACTTATTTTAGATCGCTCGGCCAACATTGCCGCTTATAGCAATTGGCGTGAAACCAGTGGAAAAAAGCAACTGACTTATAGCCACAGCCCCTTTTTTCAGCAGGCGATTAAAGGTGAGCACGGCAGCGGCGTCTGGCTGGGGGATGAGCAAGTCCCCTGGTTTTACTTTTCTGCGCCTATCTATCATCTGAATGCACTTATCGGGGTGGCGGTAATTCGTATTGATGTGGCTAAAACGCTGCAGGAACTGGCCATCAGAGAATCATTTTTCATCGCTGATGAGCAAGACCAACTGATCTTTAGCAATTTACCGGATTTTGCTAGTAATGATTTATCAGCGGCTAACATTACCACAGCAACTTTGACCAATGGTCTGGCGCTGAACTTCTTAGTATTAGGTCAGCGAAACTATCTGCTGCAGCAAGTAACCTTAGATGACACTGGCTGGAAAATCGGCATTGTCACTCGAGTTAAAGTGGCCAATAGGGCGTTACTGAGCGCCATGGTTTTGTTTGCTGGCTGTTTAATACTGGGCTTGCTGGGGATGTATTTGCGTGAGTACCGCTCAAAAAAACGCTCCCAGGCACAAGTAGTCGCCGCACAACTTGAAAGCGAGACCCGCGGGCGCTACATCATTAATACCGCTCAATCGGGGTTAGTCACTTTGGACGCCAAGGGCCGCATTACTTTTATCAACCCTCTGGTGATGCATCAGTTCGGTTACAGTTTAGAGGCTTTAATAGAGCAGCCACTGGCCAAACTGATTGCCGACATTGAGGGCCATCCGAGCCTGCAACAGCTATTAGATACCATTGGCAGAGAAACTTTTAAGCCAATCACTAATCTGGAGGTAACTGCGGTACGCGTCGATAATTCTTTTTTTCCAGTGATGTTAAGTATCCAGCAAATGCGCCAGCAACCCAGAGCTGAATACTTAGTTACCCTCATCGATATATCCAAACGCAAACGTTTAGAACAGCGCTTAAAAGAGGCCAATGAATCCCTGGAATCTAAAGTTTTTCAGAGAACTCAAGCGCTTCAGGAGGCCCAAGTAGAATTGATTAGGGCAGAGAAAATGGCGGCTCTGGGTAAAATGTCAACGGCCATAGTGCACGAGTTAAATCAGCCCTTGACCGCTTTTCGCAATTATTTAGCCATTATTGATAAGGTCAGGACTCAACCTCAAGCCATCGCCGAACGTTTAGTCTCACTGCATCACTTAGTTGATAATATGGCGGCGATTACCAGTCAGTTGCGCATGTTTGCCTATTCTAACCCCGGCAGTAATCAACAAGTAAATTTGGCCAGTTGTATCCGCAGTAGCTTAGCAATTATGCAGCCAGCGCTGAGCGAAGCTGAGATTATTTGCCAGTTGAATGTCGATCCCCAGGCACAGGCAGCCAAAGTCAGCGGGGATGCCGCCAGGTTTGAACAAGTAGTGAATAATATAATGCAAAATGCGATGGATGCGATGGCTGAGAATCAACAGCCAAAAACGCTGCAGTTTACGTTATCTGTGCACAATGATCAGCTGCTACTGAGCATCGCCGATAATGGTGGTGGGGTTGCGCACGAGCAATTAAGCCATTTGTTTGACCCGTTTTATACCACAAAAGCAATAGGTTTAGGCTTGGGCTTAGGTCTATCCATAGTAAAAAGTATTGTCACTGACTTGGGTGGCTCGATAGTCGCCAAGAATAAAGATGCGGGCCTGGAGTTTAGTTTGACATTACCGCTATACCGGAGCGAGGAGAAAAATAATTGCAGCAACTAGCTGAAGTAATCATCGTCGATGACGAAGCATCTGTCAGGGAGTCAACTGCTGAATGGTTGACTATATCGGGTTTTAAAGTCACTAGTTTCTCCTCGCCGCTTAAAGCATTGGAAAATCTGGCTCAGGACTTTAGTGGGGCCATTGTCAGTGATGTATTAATGCCGCAGATGAATGGCCTGGACTTTATGGCCGCGGTATTACAGCGCTGCCCTAACATTCCGGTGATTCTGCTGACAGGTCACGGCGATGTCGATATGGCCACCAAAGCAATGCGCATGGGTGCTTATGATTTTATTGAAAAACCATACCTGCCAGAGCGACTGGTAGAGCAAGTACAGCGCGCCTGTGAAAAGCATAAACTGCTGCATGAAAATCAACTGCTACAGCAGCACTTAACCTCACTTTCCGGTATTGAAGCTGCACTGTTGGGCGTATCGCCGGCGATGCAGCGCTTGCGACATCAAATACTTAAGTTAAGTGATCTGGATACCAACATAATTATTTACGGAGAGACAGGTACGGGTAAAGAGTTAGTTGCCCAGTGTCTGCATGATTATAGCCGCCGCCACAAGCGTCACTTTGTGCCGATTAACTGTGGTGCTATTCCTGAATCGCTAATAGAGAGTGAGCTATTTGGTCACGAGGCGGGGGCTTTTACCGGTGCCAACAAACGTCGAATTGGCAAATTTGAACATGCAGACGGTGGCACTTTACTGCTGGATGAAATAGAGGCCATGCCCCAGTTTGTGCAGATCAAGATACTGCGCTCGCTACAGGAACAAGTGATTGAGCGTCTTGGCTCAAATAGTCTACGCAAAGTCGATTTACGGGTCATAGCGGCTTCCAAAGTAGAATTGCGGGACAATCCAGATTTTCGCCAGGATTTATTTTACCGATTAAACATTTCTGAACTGCAAATTCCAGCGCTGCGTGAGCGAGCAGAAGACGTCCCGTTGCTGTTTGATCACTATCTGAAACAGGCAGTGCAACAACAAGCTGTCAGTATGCGCCAGTTGGGTGCAGATGAGCTGCGTGCCTTAATGAGCTACCACTGGCCGGGCAATGTCCGAGAGTTAAAAAATGTGGCACTGCGCTATGCAATAGACAGCGAATACTCGCTGATCGAGCTGTTGCGCCCTAGCAGCTTAAACGCAGCTGTTGACAGCGGTACAGATGAGCAGCAGGGGAATCCCGACGTTAGCCCGCTGGCGGTAAAAGTTGCCAGTTTTGAAGAGCAAGTTATCAGAATGTGTCTGGATAAGAATGCTGGCAATATCAAACAGACGTTACTGGAACTGGATTTGCCGAGGCGAACCTTAAATCAAAAAATGATTCGCTACGGCATTAACCGCGCCGATTATCGAAATGATTGAAGCGTCGATATTTGAGCCATTTACTGCTTGTTTTGCGTTAGTCATCTGATGAGTTTACTTGGCTGTCAAGTTAATCGTTTAAAATCAATTGTTTGTGTCAGTATCAAAAATAGGCCATTTATTGCTCATCAGAGCTCGCTAATAAGCAATAAATGGCCTAAATAGATCGGGATTTATTGTTTCATGAATTATATTTATTATAAAACAATTGCTTATGTTAGTTGGCCCACTCCCTGCTATAACAAAGCTACAACAAATATAAACCAGGGTTATAAAATGAAAATCAACATGAGCAAAAGCATTAAAACATTAACATTAGCCGTTTCAATGTCAGTAGCACTGGCGGGTGTCAGTGCAGTTCAAGCCGCTGAAAAGCGCTCTTATATTCTTTCTACTGCGTCTACTGGTGGTACTTACTACCCAGTGGGAGTTGCGATAGCGACATTGGCGAAAGTTAAGTTAGAGCCAAAATACAAACTGTCTATCTCGGCAATAAACTCAGCGGGATCGGGTGAAAACTTAAAGTTACTAAAAGAAAATGAAGCACAGTTTGCTATTTTACAGGGGCTGTATGGCGCCTGGGCATGGGCGGGTGAAGGTAAAGTCCAAGCTGATGGACCGCAAAAAGGACTGCGCTCTGTGTCTATGTTATGGCAAAACGTTGAGCAATTTATTGTTAAAACTAAATACGCAGAAACAGGTACAGTCGCCGACTTAACTGCGCTTAATGATAAAAAATTCTCAATCGGTAAAAAGAACTCAGGTACTGAAGGTTCAGGTAGAACTATCCTCAAAAACTTGGCCACACCCGCAGACGATATGGACTTAGCGTTCATGGGTTACGGGTCATCTGCCGATGCACTACAAAACGGTACGGTTGAAGGGATGAACATCCCATCCGGTGTTCCCACTTCAGCGGTCACCAGAGCTTTTGCCTCTATGGGTGCCGATATCAGTATCTTGAATTTTACCGCTGAGCAAATTAAGCAAGCTAACGGTGGCTACCAGTTATGGACGCCGTATACTATCCCGGCTAATACTTACCCTGGACAGACAAAAGACGTGAATACTATGGCGCAGCCAAACTTCCTGGCAGTGCGTGATGACGTTTCCACGGACGATGTTTATTTGTTAACAAAAACAATCTACGAAAACCTGGCTTTCCTCAATGGCATTCACAAAGCCACTAAGGCTATGGCAATCGAGAAAGCCATCGCTGGCCTTCCAGTGCCGCTACATCCTGGTGCTGCGCGTTACTACCGCGAAATGGGTTTAACCATCCCCGCACACTTAGTTGCTAAGTAACACTGCCGCTAAAATGCTTGGCCCTTAGTTATCTAGGGGCCAACACTCTCTTTCCCACTTTTATAATTAGTCATCACTTTGGCTGATATTCAGGCTGTAAAGCTTGCTATATAGCACACAACAGTGATGTGACTGGTAAGTTTATGTCTGAAACAAACGCCCCAACTGCAACTGATGAAAAGCTCAAAGCGCTACAGTTGACCCAACGCGCCGACAATACTGTAATAGGTAAAATGATCTATTGGATAGGTATCTGTTTTGCCATCGCGCATATTTATTTTAATACCTTAGGTACGTTGTCTGAACTCTATGTTTCCGCTATTCATTTCAGCGGCTTCGCACTACTATGCGCACTGATGTTCCCGCTGGCCAAAGGTGCTTTGGGTAACAGTAAATGGGTGTTGTTTTTAGACATCTGTATCGGTCTGGCTGCCATCGCCTGTGCGGTCTATTTAATAGCGTTTGAGGACGCTCTGTACGATCGCGGTGTTAAGTACGATAACTTCGACTGGTTTTTCTCTGTGTTGTCGATAGCCATTGCTCTGGAGTTAGTACGCAGAACCACCGGTTGGTTTATACCGGCGATGATAGTCTTTGCCCTCACTTATGTGTTTTGGTGGGGCCCTTATATTGAGGGTATGTTTGGTTTCGCCGGACTAAGTCTGGAGACAGTACTGTTTCGCAGTTACTTTTCATCTGAGGGTATGTTCGGGCCAATCGCCAGAATCTCCTGGACCTTCGTTTTCATGTTTATTTTATTCGGTGCCTTCTTGGTCAAGTCAGGCGCCGGAGAGTTCATCATCGATTTGTCACGCTGCGCTGCAGGTAAGTTTGTCGGTGGGCCTGGTTTTGTCGCTGTCTTAGGGTCCGGGCTGATGGGCTCAGTATCCGGATCCTCTGTCGCAAATACCGTCTCCACCGGAGTGATTACTATTCCGCTGATGCGCAAAGCCGGTTTCCCGGCAAAATTCTCTGCAGGGGTAGAGGCGGCAGCTTCGACCGGGGGGCAGTTAATGCCACCGGTAATGGGTGCCGGGGCCTTTATTATGGCCTCTTATACTCAAATTCCCTATGTGCAGATTATCGCCATCGCGGCACTACCGGCGCTGTTGTATTTTCTCTCGGTTGGCTTTTATGTACGCGTAGAAGCCCAGCGCATGGATGTGCAAACGGTTGAGGTCGACAGCCGTCCGCTGGCAGAAATCTTTAAACAGGGCTGGCACTTTCTGTTGCCGCTGGCGGTACTGGTCAGTTTACTGATCTATGGTTTTACCCCCACATACGCAGCGGGCTTGTCGATAATAGCGGTAATAATTTCATCATGGTTATCGCCCAATCCTATGCGCCTGACGCAGATTTGCGATGCGCTCTCTCAGGGATCTAAGAACATGGCCAGCACTGCTATATTACTGATCTCGGTAGGTTTAGTGGTCAATGTAGTGGCAATGACAGGCATCGGCAATACTTTCTCGTTGATGGTCACCGAATGGGCGGGTGGCAGTTTACTGATTACATTAGTATTGATTGCACTGGCCTCGTTAATTTTAGGCATGGGGCTACCTGTTACCGCCGCTTATATCGTCTTGGCAACGTTATCTGCCCCGGCGTTGTACAACTTGATTGCTGAAATGAAGCTGATCGAATTGTTAATAGCAGGGACTTTACCGGATGCGGCTAAAACCATCTTTTTGTTACTGGACCCGGTGAAAGCCGCGCTGCTCAATGCGCCTATGTCAGCTGAGCAAGCAGTCAGTATGGTTGCTTTAGTACCGGAAAGCTTTAAAGGCCAGTTGCTGGAGCAGGCACTTGATCCGCAACTTCTGACTATGATATTACTGTCGGCGCACATGATCATTTTCTGGCTATCGCAAGATTCTAACGTTACTCCACCGGTGTGTTTAACCGCCTTTGCCGCGGCGACTATCGCCGGGACACCGCCAATGGCGACCGGCTTTACCGCCTGGAAAATAGCTAAGGGCTTATACATAGTGCCGTTAATCTTTGCCTACACTAACTTTATCGGCGGCAGCAGCGCTGAAGTGATGCAGATCTTTATCTTCAGTGCTTTTGGCTTGTATGCTTTTGTCGGCTTTATGGAAGGGCACTTAGAGGGACCGCTAAATATCGTATTACGCTTGTTGTCTCTGCTGCTCGCATTAGGGTTAATGTGGCCGCATCAATGGCTGTGGTTAAATTTGTTGTCATTAGTGGTGTTTATTGCCCTGTTTGTATACAGCAAAAAACAGCACCCTAAATATTTAGCCAAGCTGGCAATCTAATCGCCTGCTACAACACCGTTAACAGGCGGTGTTGTATTACCAGGCTCTTGAGCCTTTGATTAAAGAGCCAAACTGGCGTATCGCGCCCGCGCTAATTCCAGTAATAATCGCTAAATCCCTCAAGCATATGATAGTGGTGAACGGGTAGCTGCCCGTCACCTTCCTTCAACTACTCTATGCGATCCCTGCGCAGTATAAAAAACAGTCCCGCAAAGTCATGTATTTACGTTGACTATCCCTTATCCCTTATCCCTTATCTCTGTCCCTAATTGTAAAAAGCGTTTCTTATCGCCAGTACATATAAGTGTCACAAGCTTGGAGTAAAATTAATCCCATAAATTATCTATCTAATTTAAAGCCCCCAACGCTTCGGGCCAGCAGATAACACAAAAATACAGATTTGTAATAATTTTAACCAAATGGTAAAACTAACAGTTCGATTTTTCCAAGATACTCTCTTTGTTAAATCTGAAAATAATAATTGTAGGGAGACAGAAATGAACAGTAAGAATAGATCTAGCTTTTTAACACCCCTGAGTATGCTAAAAAAATCTATTTTAGCGCTAGCGATTAGCGCCATTTGCATTCCAGCGCAAGCGGCTAAAGTGCAGTTGCGGATCATGGAAACCACTGATATTCATGTTAATTTAGTGGATTACGACTATTATCGCGACAAGTCCAGTAGCACTTTAGGGCTGGCGAAAACGGCCACTTTAATCAAGGCTGCCAGGGCGGAAGTAAAAAACTCGCTGCTCTTCGATAACGGCGACTTAATTCAAGGTAACCCACTGGGAGATTACATTGCCAAAGAACAAGGCCTGGCAGAAGGCCAAGTTCACCCAGTGTTCAAGGCGATGAATACCCTTAACTACGATGCGGCTAATTTAGGGAATCACGAATTTAACTACGGTTTAGAGTTTTTAAAAAAAGCTCTATCAGGTGCCAACTTCCCCTACGTGTCAGCTAATACCTATGTCTACGACGGTGATAAGGATGATAGCAACGATAAAAACTATTTCACCCCCTACAAAATTCTCGAGCGTGAACTGACTGCTGAAGATGGCACAAAAGTGCAGATTAAAGTGGGGGTCATAGGTTTTGTCCCGCCGCAAATCACCCAGTGGGACAAAGTCAATTTAGACGGCAAGTTGATAGCTCACGATATAGTGGCGGATGCCAAAAAATTTATCCCTATGATGCGCAGCGAAGGTGCAGACATAGTAGTAGTAATACCGCACTCAGGTATAGGTAAATTAGAAGCAGGCCAGTTAGCTGAAAACTCTACTTTGGCACTGTCGAAAATACCCGGCATCGACGCAATCTTGTTTGGACATTCCCACCAACCGTTTCCCAGTGACAAGTATGCACAAGTGGCCGGCGCCGATATTGCCAAAGGCACTTTAAACGGTGTACCTTCCGTGATGCCAGGCTTTTGGGGCTCGCATTTAGGATTGGTCGATCTGCAGCTGGAAGTCGTGGATGGCAAGTGGCAAGTGTTGGATGGCCAGGGATCACTGCGGGCTATCTACAAGCGAGATGGGCGTAAAAAAATTCCTTTGGTAGATGCTGACCCGATGATCGCCAATGCCGTTGCTAAAGAACATCAAGCGACGATTAATTACATGAATAAAGGGGTAGGAACAACGACTGCACCTATACATAGCTATTTTTCACTGGTACAAGACGACCCCTCTGTGCAGATAGTGACTAACGCGCAAAAACGTTACGTCGAAAAATTGATTCAGGGTACAGAGTACGACGGCATCCCGGTATTATCGGCAGGTGCGCCTTTTAAAGCGGGTGGGCGTGGCGGTGCAGACTACTACACCAACATCAGCGCCGGTAAAATCGCGCTAAAAAACGTCGCCGACTTATATATTTATCCCAATACTCTACGTGCGGTACTGTTAAATGGCGCGCAAGTGAGAGAGTGGTTAGAAATGTCAATGGGCGCTTTTAATACTATAAAAGCAAATACCAGTGAAGAGCAACCACTGCTTAACCCTAAGTTTCCATCCTATAATTTTGATATTATCGATGGCGTCAGCTTTAAAGTTGATTTATCACAAGCGGCTCGCTATGCCAAAGATGGCAGCAAAGTCAGTGATACTCGACGCATTATTAATCTGCAATATCAGGGAGTCGCAGTACAAGCGGATCAGACCTTTATTGTTGCCACTAATAATTATCGCGCCAGCGGTGGTGGGCACTTCCCGGCACTGGATGGCTCCAACATCATTATCTCGGCACCGGATGAAAACCGTACCGTACTGGCCAATGATATCTTTGCGCTGAAAACTATTGATCCCTCGGCAGACAAAAACTGGTCATTTTCGGCCATAGAAAATGTCAATGTCACTTTCGAGAGCTCGCCGAATGCCAAATCTGCCATTACTGCTGATATGCCGATTAGCTACGTTGGTGATGCCAAAGATGGCTTCGCTAAATATAGGTTGAGTTTAGAGAACTGATAGGCTGCTTATATTTCGCTGCTGTTGTTAAGTGAAAATAAGCTTTTGACCACTACCGCGATTATCGCCGGTAGTGGTTTTTTGCTTTAGCTAAAACTAAAGATTCCCCGCTAGATTTACCCCTTCATATTGGCCGCAGGCCTAAAGCCATTAATATCTTTTTACAATGAGTCGCTTTATTTGTATTCCCTGCGAATCATCTGAGCTTTTCTACCTTGAGTCTCCCCGTCGCTACTGGTTAGTCTGTTGTTAAAGTCGAACAAATGATTTTTTAAAATAAATAGGCTCAAATCATAAGATGAGAAGAGCTTGTCGTCGCTACTTAATATGATTGTGCGAATAAAACAAAATGATCACAGCAAATGGATATTAAAATTTTTGAAATTGTCGTTAAATTTGCCAATCTGGGATGGATATGACTATCTCAGCTAAAGTTTCTTCCTTTACCGGGGAGGTAAAGGTTATTGACTCATTTGGAAAAATTCGTGAATTTCAAATAGGTATAAGCATTAATCAAGAAGATATTTTGGTAGTGACTTCAGAAACAGCGGTAAATATATACTTAGAGAATGGGTTGATAATATCTCTTCGTCTAGGAGAATCCTACAAAGCTAGTGAGCAAGATTTGACAAAGATATTTTCTGAGCAACAGCGAGAATCTGGGGCTATAAATACACAGAGCAGAGCAACGGATAATCAGGAATGTTATCTATTTAGCCACTTATCTACTGTAACAGATACAACCAATGACAGTGCTGCTTGTGCATTAACACAAACTCAACAGTTAATGTCATTGCTGCAGTTTCCGGTGCTTGATAATGTAGATAATTCACTTGAAAAATATCAAGTTACACCCTTTCGTATAACTAATTCTTCGCGTTACATCGTTGATAGCTCGCCCAATTTCGAAAAGTTGTTTCACTGTTTTATATCATTTAATCCCCTACCCACAGCAGAGCAGTTACGAGAAATAGGAATGCGGGGAATAACCGCTGAAAATTTGTCCCGAGTCACCCAAGAGATACATTTACATAAAAGCGCTATAAGGCAGCTGGGCGATCTCCAGCGGTTGGTCAGTTAGAATTACAGATTTCAGCAGTGAAATTTATTTGCTCAGCCTAATTAGTGAAAGTCATTAGCAGGCAATATACGTATTTATAATATTTACCTGATCAACTCGCTGTACCATCACAGTTTTATCTGAATCTGTAAGGCCCAGTATACAAAGGTACTTAATGGCTATCTCAGTTCTCTCATTGTGTTTATTGAGAAGCAAAAAATCCTAAATCCCTCTCTAAATTAGTTGAATGCATCTGTTTTTGTGCAAAAAAATCTATAAATCAACAAGATGCATATTTATATGGCAGCTAAAAATTGATCCTAAAAAATCATGCCTTAATGTACCTCAAAGCATATTATGAGGTGCATTTATTCATTTTATATTAATAATAAGAAGGCGCTCATTGTACAAAACCCAATAGTTAGCTCCTCGATAATTCCAATTTTTTCGGTGGTTAGGATAGTTCAGCTTGGAACTAATAGGCCAGGTTTAATCAATGAGTATGCAATGTAACCAGACACTTTTCGGGCTTGTACAGCTAAAAACCAATGGATTGGTAAGGAAATACTAATGGCTAATTTCGGTGTTGTGCTAAATATTGTTGGCAAAATACATATAATAGATGCCTCAGGGAATGTACGCGAGTTGCTAGTAGGGGATGAAATATTAGCGTCCGACACTTTAGTTGGGGTAGCAACAGGTGCATCCAAAATTGTTTTCAGCAATGGTTATGAAGTCGAATTATCCATTGGGGAGGGCTGGAAAGATTCGAAATATTTGATCATAAGAGCTGAAGAAGAAATTACCAGTGACTTCTTTAAACACTTTGATTCATCGAATGCCGAGCAGTTACTCAACAGCCTGATCTTAAATGAAGATTTCTTTAATAGCTTGCCTAATAGTGCAGCGGG
>MAAC01016237.1_pt1 | contig 18761 bp, 15 predicted proteins | sample 1115981 | NCBI WGS metagenome assembly MAAC01 (sample SAMN04961126, study PRJNA320927) | seawater metagenome | isolation source: sample BD02T64 sea water enriched with oil for 64 days | place: USA:Gulf of Mexico | collected 2013-07-27
AGGACTCACCTTTGCCGTGAATGCCAGTTACATCGAAAGCCCAGAGGGCGACTACATGGGCAACATGGTCGAATGGCAAGATTTAACCGAGCAAAAAGAAAAAGAACGTGAAGTGGCACGGTTACAAGCAGGGTTAGATAGCGCACAAACCAATATTATGATGTGTGACAACGATTTAAATATTATTTACGCCAATGACGCGGTGATTGCGATGTTACAAAACCGCGTGAATGAACTGCGTACTATTTGGCCAAGCTTAGATCCACAAAACTTAATTGGTACGTGTATTGATGGTTTCCACAAAAACCCTGCGCACCAGCGTGCCTTATTAGCGGATAAAAACCGCTTACCGGCACAAGCAGAAATTTCAGTGGGTGGTTTAGTGTTTTCGGTCAACGCCACTTTCATAGAAGACCCAGACGGCAAGTACATGGGCAACATGGTGGAATGGCAGGATTTAACCGAAGAGAAAGACGCCGAGAAACAAATTCAAAATATTATCTCCGCAGCGACAGCGGGCGAGTTAGGCGAGCGAATTGATCATGAAACGTACAGTGGTGGTGTGAAAGCCATTGCATCTGGTGTTAATGAACTGGTTGATACCTTTGCGGCGCCGATACGTTCAGTGGCTTCGTTAATGAATGAACTTGCAGCCGGTAATTTAGATATCAAGGTTGATGGGGATTACCAAGGCGAGCTTGAGCAGTTGATGAACTCGGTAGGGGCAACGATTAGTAATTTGCAAGAGTCCGTTAGCAAAATTGGTACGGCTGCGAGCAATATTGGAGTAGCCACCTCTGAAATTGCAACAGGCAACGCCGATTTAAGTAATCGGACAGAACAGCAGGCATCTGAACTTGAAGAAACGGCGGCGAGTGTGGAAGAGCTCACCAGCACGGTTCAACAAAGTGCGGCTAATTCGAAACGTGCTAATGATTTAGCTGAAGGTGCCAGCGCCCAAGCTGTAAAAGGTGGCGATGTGGTGAAAGATGCCGTTGTCGCGATGAGCGAAATCAATGCTTCAAGTAAGAAGATCTCAGACATTATTGGTGTGATTGACGAAATTGCTTTCCAAACAAACTTGTTGGCATTGAATGCAGCGGTTGAAGCCGCTAGAGCGGGCGAGCAAGGCCGAGGCTTTGCAGTGGTCGCCAGTGAAGTTCGGAATTTGGCGCAACGAAGTGCCGGAGCAGCGAAAGAAATTAAAGTGTTGATTAATGATAGTGTGGATAAAGTGGGTGAAGGCAGTCGATTAGTTGATGAGTCAGGCAAAGTGTTGGCTGAAATTGTCGAATCGGTGCAAGAGGTGAGCGGGCTGATATCTGAAATCGCATCAGCCAGTTCAGAGCAGGCGGCCGGTATCGAACAGGTCAACTCTGCGGTGACTAACTTGGATAGCGTGACACAACAAAATGCGGCACTGGTTGAGCAAGCAACAGCGGCAGCGATGTCGCTGCAAGAACAGGCCGGTATTTTGAACTCAGCGACATCGTTCTTTAAGTTACCTCCATCATTGTTGGCAGCAGCGGCTCCGGTGGCTCGTGCTCCAATGGCACCAGCTCCAATGGCACCACTGGCTCCAGCTCCGGTGGCTCGGGCACCACTGGCACCAGCTCCGGTGGCTCGGGCTCCAATTGCCCCTGCACCAGTGGCTCCAGCAGCAGATGATAATGAGTGGGATGAATTTTAAACACTTGGGACAACAAGTCAGGTAAGTGTTGGACGTGTTGGGCCTGAGCATAGCTATACTAGGAAACTAGAAGGCCCGACGCTAACAACGCTAATTTGAGAATGAATTATTTAGCCTTTTAACTAAATCAAATAATGGAGATGGCTGTGGTTGCGGCGATAAAAGCAGATAAAGAAAGGGAGTTTAAGTTTACTGCAAAGGTATTTAATAAAATTCAAGAGCTGGTGAAAGAGAGAACCGGCATCGTGTTGGCTGATGGTAAGCAAAACATGGTGTACGGTCGACTAGCGCGGCGACTTCGAGCGCTAAAACTGTCGAGTTTTGAAAGCTATATAAAGATTATTGAAAGTAAGGATGAAGAAGAGCTTATCCATCTGGTTAATGCGATCACGACGAATTTAACGTCATTCTTTAGGGAAGAGCACCACTTTGGCTATCTAAAAAGCACGGTATTTCCGGCGCTAATGGAAAAAAATGCAGCGACTCGTAAAATTAGAATTTGGAGTGCGGGTTGCTCAACAGGTGAAGAGCCCTACAGTATTGCGATGACTGTTCGAGAATTCTTCCCGCAGGATAGTGGATGGGACGTGAAAATTATTGCGACTGATTTGGATTCTAACGTTGTCAATACGGCCAAAAAAGGCGTGTATACCCTGTCTAGAATTGAAGGTGTTTCCAGAGAATATAAAAAACGTTGGATGATGCGTGGCAAAGGAGAAAAGTCCGACTTTGTAAAGATGGGTCGTGAATTACAAAATATTATCACTTTCAAGCAATTAAATTTATTAGAGGGCTGGCCAATAAAAGGGCCGATAGACATCATATTTTGTCGTAATGTTGTTATTTATTTTGATAAGGATACCCAGCGATCTCTGTTTGATCGTTACGCAAATACGTTGGCGTCTGATGGACATTTGTTTATTGGGCATTCAGAAAATATGTTTAATGTATGTAAGCGATTTGAGTCGTTAGGCCATACTATTTATCGAAAAACGCATTAAGCAGATGGCGGTAACTAGTATAAAACCGGCAGCAATGCCCACCGCCCTGCCAGGGTTTGAAGATATTAATCGTTACTGGGATTCGTCACACGGTCACTATTCGGCAAAGATATTGCCTGGGCAGTATTACGTGAGTAAAAACGATGAGTTAATTGCGACGGTATTAGGTTCGTGTATTTCTGTCTGTGCCTATGACAGAGTAGCCGGCATAGGAGGCATGAATCATTTTATGTTGCCCATATATACGCGGGAGCATGATGAAAGTTGGGGCTCTACCGTGATCAGCAGCGAAACACGTTATGGCAACTTTGCGATGGAGCATATGATTAATGACATTATCAGCAATGGCGGCGTTAAAGCCCGTTTGGAAGTTAAAGTGATTGGTGGTGGCCGTGTCATGGAAAAAATGACTGATGTCGGCTTACGAAATATTGCGTTTATCTATGATTATGTGGCGAATGAAAATTTGCAATTAGTATCGGAAGACGTGGGTGATAGATACCCACGAAAAGTGTTGTTCCACGTGAAAACGGGTAAGGTTAAAGTTAGAAAGTTGAAAAAGGTGAACAATACTACCTTGTTACAACGGGATGCAGAATACATTAATAAACTAAAAACGACAGAGCTGGATGGCTCGGTTGATTTGTTTTAGTACGGAAGGAATTTGCGAATAAGTATGGATAAAAAAATTAAAGTATTAATTGTGGATGACTCGGCGATTGTACGTCAGGTGCTCACAGAAATTTTTAAAAATACCGATGATATTGATGTGGTTGGTACCGCAATAGACCCCATCATTGCGAGGGATAAAATTAAGGCATTAAAGCCCGATGTTATAACCCTAGATATTGAAATGCCAAGGATGGACGGTATTACTTTTTTGAAGAATTTAATGCGTTTACGGCCAATGCCAGTGGTGATGATTTCAACGCTGACTGAAAAAGGTGCCGACATTACCTTTGAAGCATTAGAAATAGGTGCGATAGATTTTGTTGCTAAACCGAAGGTGAATGTAAAAACACAATTAGCAAAATATTCGGCAGAGGTTTGCGATAAAGTTCGTGCGGCTGCCAGGGCACGTATCCGAGGAGCCAGCCTAGCGCCGGCAGCGCCAGCAGTTAAAGTTAAGCTGCAGCCAGTTTCTAGGCTGAACCATAAGCAAATCATCGCAATTGGTTCCTCAACCGGTGGTACAGAAGCCATTAAAAGTATCTTGGCGGGCTTGCCAGAGGGTTCGCCACCGGTGGTCATTACGCAACACATACCCAAGTCATTTAGTGGGCCATTTGCAAAGCGTTTAGACAGTATCTGTGCATTGTCGGTTGTTGAGGCGAAAACAGGCATGCTAGTAGAGCCGGGTCATGTGTACGTTGCGCCGGGTGATGGACACTTACTTATTATGAAGAAAGGGGGGCGCTACAGTTGTGTTGTAAATGATGGTCCCCCCGTGAACAGACATAAGCCATCGGTTGACGTTATGTTTCGTTCCTTGCTTGCCTGTAGCCCACAAGACGTTCATGCCGTTATGTTAACGGGTATGGGTGCTGATGGCGCTGAAGGTATGTTGGAATTACTGCAAGCCGGTGCAAAAACGACGGCGCAAGATGAGGCCTCCAGTGTGGTATGGGGGATGCCGGGTAGTGCCGTCAATTTGTCTGCTGTACAGTCAATTTTACCGTTGAAGAAAATAGCTGGTCACTTGATTGACCAGTACGAATAGGAATGCGAATAGTCGTTAAGAACTAAAGTGTGGGTGAGCTAAGCCGATAATGTGGCTATAGCACAATAAGTTGAGGAGAATACGTGATAGAAGAAAAGAGTTTTATGAGGCAGTTCTGGCCGGCGCTATTGGTTAGTTTTTTGGCGATTGTAGCGGGTTTTGTGTTGCCGCCAACAACAATGTATTTAGCGCCAATGCTTGTGATCATAAGCACGGTAGTTTGGATGGCTGTTGGGTTGCTCGGTGGTGGCTCACAAAAATTGCCCAAACAAAAAACGGTGGATGAAGCTTTGGCTAACGGCTCAGAAGCCTCAAAATTGGATCGAGAAATCAGTGGCTTGCTGACGGATATAGGTTCTATTGTGGAAAATGAGTTGTCTAGAGCGCAGTCTGAAACGACTAGAATTAGGCAGTTATTAGCTGATGCGATTATCGAATTAAATAGCGGCTTTAATGGCATGAACGAGCATGCGCAGCAGCAACAACATGAAATTACTAGTGTGATGAAATCAATGTCAGGCACTGGTGATACTGAAGGCGGCAGTCAGCTGGATTTCGCAAGCTTTGTTAATGAGACAAATGAGACGCTAAATTATTTTGTTGAAAATATTTTAGATATTAGTCAACAAAGCATGGAAATGGTGGGTAACATCGATGATATTTCAGGCAATATGGATGAAATATATGAGCTCCTTAAAAACGTGACAGCCATCGCCGATCAAACCAATCTATTGGCATTAAATGCGGCGATTGAGGCGGCAAGAGCTGGAGAGCATGGTAGAGGTTTTGCTGTGGTGGCCGATGAGGTGCGTAAATTATCTACCGGTTCTGCTGAAACGGGTGATCAGATTAGGGCGGTTATTTCTCGTTCAAAAGAGAATATAGATGGTGCTGTTGCAAAAATCGGTAGTATGGCATCAAAAGACATGAACGTGGCGATGGAATCTAAGCAGCGCGTTAACGAGATGATGTCCGAAATAAGCGAAATGAATCAAAGAATTGGCTCAGAAATGCAGGTGATTCAAAATATTACAGCGGAAATAAATAATGACGTTGGTCGCGCTGTGCGTGGCCTACAGTTTGAGGATATGATCTCTCAATTAACAGTACATATCGAAAAAACTTGCGAACAAGTGGGGCCATTTATTACTCAAGCGTCTGCTTATTATAAAGACAATAGTGGCGGCAGTGATGCCGTTTCTCGGGTTAAGAACTTGCGCGAACAGTTACAACAAATTCGTACGGAGACTTGTGCTGTTAGACACGTGGCAGTAAAACAAGAAGCCATGACTGAGGGCGAGGTGGAGCTTTTTTAGCCTAGTCGGTTAGAGCTCTGTCGCGGGTTACAAATTTGTAAGTTATACAGGTGCCAATTGAAGAGAACACTAGCCTGCATGAAACATGCAGGCTTTAGCGCTTAGTTACTTTAGTCTATCCGTTAGGAATTCGATGATGCCCTCTAGCGGAATATCTTGGTTATCGCTGTCTACGCGCGCGCGGTATTCGACCATGCCGTTATCCAGTCCACGGTCACCTAAGACGACACGGTGCGGAATACCGATAAGCTCCATGTCGGAGAACATAAAGCCAGGGCGTACTTTTCTATCATCAAATAACACGTCAAAACCAGCTTCTTTAAGTTCTAAATAGAGCTTTTCAGTCGCTTCTTTTAAGCGCTCGGATTTATGCATGTTCATGGGTAATAAGGCTATTTGGAACGGTGCCAGTGCGGCGGGCCAAATAACGCCTTTGTCATCGTGATTTTGTTCAATAGCAGCGGCTATAACACGGGTTACGCCAATACCGTAACAGCCCATGGTCATGGTTTGGTTTTTGCCATTTTCATTAAGTACAGACGCCTTCATGGCATCGCTGTATTTGGTGCCTAATTGGAAGATATGACCGACTTCAATGCCGCGGGCGATGGTTAGCGTGCCTTGACCGTCTGGGCTTAGGTCGCCTTCAACTACTTGCCGAATATCTTCAATACGCGTTGGTTCAGCCAAATCGCGTTGCCAATTAACGCCGCTATAGTGCATGCCATTATCGTTTGCCCCGCAGACAAAATTCGCCATTTGCGCCGCGCTACGATCAACAATCATTGGTATCTCTAGGTTGATTGGGCCAATGTAGCCGGCATCACAACCAGCCGCTTTAAGGATCTCTTCATCATCTGCCAGAGTAAGGGGTGAGGCAACGCCGTCTAATTTTTCGGCTTTAATCTCATTCAATGTATGGTCACCACGTAACAGTAGTGCAATCACGCCGTCATCATCACTTTTAACCAGCAAAGTTTTTAAACACTGTGCGGGGCTTATATTGAAGAAGGCGCTGACTTCTTCAATGCTGCGTTGATTTGGTGTGGCTACTTTTTCAAGTTGCTGGCTGGCGTCTGCTCGTCCAGCAAGAGGTGTGAGGGCTTCTGCTTTTTCGACATTCGCTGCGTAGTCGCTGTCAGTAGAAAAGGCGATGGCGTCTTCGCCGGAATCAGCCAGTACGTGAAATTCGTGTGAAGCATTGCCGCCAATGGAGCCGGTGTCAGCCAAAACGGGTCTAAAGTTTAATCCTAAACGACTAAAGATGTTGTTATACGCTTGGAACATGCGGTCGTAAGTTTCTTGTAGCGACGCATCATCTAAGTGAAACGAGTAGGCGTCTTTCATGATAAATTCACGCGAGCGCATAATGCCAAAACGAGGGCGAATTTCATCGCGAAACTTGGTTTGAATTTGGTAGTAATTGATCGGCAACTGTTTGTAACTCTTAATCTCGTGACGTGCCAATTCGGTGATAATTTCTTCGTGCGTCGGGCCTAAGCAAAACTCACGACCGTGGCGGTCACTTAAGCGCGCTAGTTCAGGGCCGTATTGTTCCCAACGACCAGACTCTTGCCAAAGTTCGGCGGGTTGCACAACCGGCATAGAGACTTCTAATGCTCCGGCGTCGTTCATTTCTTCACGAATAATAGCTTGAGCTTTTTGCAATACACGAACGCCCAGCGGTAACCAGGTGTATAAACCAGCGGCTAGTTTGCGAACAAGCCCCGCTCGAATCATTAACTGATGGCTAATAATTTCGGCGTCTGAGGGTGTTTCTTTTACGGTGTTGAGAGGGAATTGACTAGTACGCATAAGGCATCGATTGGAAAGGTGTGATTGAATGTTGGGCGGTATTTTACGCTGAAAACAGGTGCTCACCTAGGGCTGGTATGAAAAAACATGAATATTGCCGTGTGTTTTGGCATAGTTGCGGTGGTGTATTTTTAAGCCGCTTCTTCGCGCCAACGTTTAAGCTTTCGATCTAGTGTGCGGCGCGAAATACCTAAGCTTGAGGCGGCTTTGCTTTTATTGCCGTTGTTTTCTTTAATGGCTTTTAATATATGTATTTTTTCGTGAGATTTTAAGCCGAGCGAGCCAGCGCTTAGAACGGTTATATGGTTGTTGGGCAAGTTCTCATGTAGCGGGAATTCTAATAGCAGCGAACGCTCAATGTGATTGCGTAATTCTCGAATGTTGCCGGGCCAATCGTAAGTGCGCAAGGCATCAATCGAAGTTGCTGAAATACCGGGTTGTTCAATGTCGTGTTCTTCGCAAATTTGAGCGATAAAACTCAGTGTTAAGTCTTTAATGTCATCGAAACGTTCACGAAGCGGCGGTGCGGTGAAGGGAATAACGCTTAATCGGTAATATAAGTCGGCTCTAAATAAACCCTTTTTAACGCGGTCTTTTAAATTTTGATTGGTGGCCGCAATGATGCGAACAGAGATGGGGTACTCTTTATCGGAACCCACGGGGCGTATCATTTTCTCTTCCAGTAAACGTAGTAACTTTGGTTGGAAATCGAGTGGTAACTCACCAATCTCATCTAAAAACAAGGTGCCGTGTTGTGCAAAGGAAACCAGCCCTGTGCGTGACTCTTGTGCGCCAGTAAAGGCGCCCTTGGTGTGACCGAATAACTCGGTTTCCAGTAGGTCTTGGCTGAAGGTGGCGCAATTAATAGCGACCAATTTGCCTTTGCGCTGGCTTAAATCATGAATTTTTCGAGCGATTAAGCTCTTGCCTGTTCCTGTTTCGCCTTCTAATAAAATGGGTGTGTTCTTGCCGGCAATCCGCTTAATATCGTCCAGTAAGCGTCCGATCGTGGCGGTGTTGCCAAAGAAATCGTGTTTATCGCGAATGGCTTTGCGTTGGTTAGGGGAGAGTAAGTTGCTCATGCGTAGGAGGGGAGTGTGACATATTGTCTTAAGGATCTCGTATTTTGGGACAAGTTGTCGAGAATGTCTATCGCTGCAAGAGCTAGTTTGTTGCTGGGGTTTGAAAATGAGTAGATAAATCATGGGGCTGCCGACACCTTCCTAACGTGGTATAAATTCTGCTTATGTTGGCGAGATGATTAATAAATATAATTAAAAGTAGAGGACTTAAATGAGATTTAAAAAACTAGCACTTGCAACGGCTGTTATTGCAGGCCTGTCTACACAGGCGCAGGCGGGTTCAGAGCTGGCAACATTGTTGATGTTGTTACACGAGAACGGAACAATTTCAGATGCGCAGTACAAACGTGTGTTGGCAGAAGCGCAGGCATCTGAGCAAAAGCAAGTCGCTGAAAAGCAAGAAATTCAAGCGCAATTGGATAAGGCGACTAATGTAGAAGTTAATGTGGGTAAAGGTGGTCTTGCGGTTAAGTCTCGAGATGGTTCATTCACGACCAAGATAGGTGGGCGTATGCAACTGGATTCAGCGTGGTACGGCGAGGACGATTCGGCTTCGGGGAGTACGCTGGGTGATGGCACAAAGGTGCGTCGCGCAAGGCTTTATATTAAGGGAACGGTGAATAAGGATTGGTTTTATAAGTTTGAATATGACTTTGCCGGTTCGGGTGATACAAGAAATGGCATTACCGATATTTGGGTAGGTTATAACGGTTTTGATTTTGACGGCTTAAGCGTTAAAGCCGGTCACTTTAGAGACCCATTTATGTTGCAAGACCAAGTCAGTGATAACAATACCCAATTTACTGAAAGGGCATCGATTGATGCGTTTACCGCGAGCAGGCACATTGGTGTGATGGGTAGTGTTAACCGTCAGCACTGGACGGCAGCGCTGGGTGTGTTTGGTGACAAGGCCAAGACAAATGGCGGGTCAGATGATGAGGGCTGGGGCTTAGGTGGTCGTGCTACTTGGATGCCTGTTAATGAAAAAGGTTCGTTGGTTCATTTCGGGTTAGCGGCAAATTACCGCAGTACAGACGGTGACAGCGTTCGATTTAAACAGCAGCCGGAAACGAACATCTCTGGAGTAAACTTTGTTGATACAGGTTCGTTATCAGATGTTGATAATTACTTATCTCTAGGGGCGGAGCTGGCGATTGTTCAAGACCGATTCTCCGGGCAAGCAGAATACATTCGCACCACGCTTGATCGCAATACGGCGAGCGACCCTACCTTCGACGGTTGGTATGCGCAAACGGGTTGGTTCTTAACCGATGATACGCGTCCGTATACGCACAAAGGTGCTAAGTTTAAGGCGGTTAAGCCAAGCAACCCTTTCGGTAATGGGGGTATGGGTGCGTGGGAAGTGGCGCTTCGTTATAGCACGATTGATTTAATTGATACTGGAATAGACGGTGGTGAAATGGACAACTTGACGTTGGGTCTAAATTGGTTCCCAGTAGCCGGTTTACGTTTCTCTGCCAACTACATTAAAGTGCTTGAAATGGATGGCGGCGCACACGATAACGAAGAAGCTGACATCATGCAGCTTCGTGGTCAGTGGGCGTTTTAATGTGAATTTAAAGAGCGCCGTAATAGGCGCTCTTATTATTAAATAAAGTGGAATTAGGAATGAAGAAATTTACATCATTAATGCTTGCCGGTGCTTTTTTAGTTGTCGCAACAAATGGCTGGGCAGCGGATATATTGAGAATGTCGACGACTACCAGCACCGAAAACTCAGGTTTATTGGCCGTATTAAACCCAGCGTTTGAAGCAAAGCACGATATTAAACTGGAAGTGATTGCCGTTGGTACCGGCAAGGCCTTGAGAATGGGCGCGCAAGGTGACGTAGACGTTGTGTTTGTACACGCACCGAGTGCAGAATTAAAGTACGTTAAGTCGGGTGATTTTGTAGACCGTGCGGCGGTGATGCATAATGATTTTGTGATTGTTGGTCCGACAAGTGATCCAGCGATGCTTTCTGTTGCAGCAACGGCAACAGAGGCGCTATATAAAATCGCACACACAGGCTCTATTTTCGTTTCACGCGGTGATGATTCAGGCACCCATAAGAAAGAAAGAATCTTATGGGCATCTGCAGACACTAAACCCTCTGGTGACTGGTATGTAGAAGTGGGGCAAGGCATGGGGGCAGTGTTAAATATCGCCAACGAAAAACAAGCCTACGCATTAACCGACCGCGGAACACAAATTGCCTTTGCTGATAAGTTATCGTTAAAGGTTATGTTTGAAGGTGATGACGCGCTGTTTAACCCGTATCACGTGATGGCGGTTAGCCCTAAGAAGCACGAAGGGGTCGAGCACGGTTTGGCGATAAAATACATTGAATTTGTGACAAGCAAAGAAGGACAAAACATTATTGCTGGCTTCAGAAAAGGTGGGCAGCAACTGTTCTACCCAGATGCGAAGTAAATAAGAACGCTTATTTTGCAATAATTAGAACGCCTTCTCTGAAAATAGAAGGCGTTTTTTTTGCGCCTTTACTTGGAGCGTGACCAAAAGGAGGCCAGTAAGGAACCGGTCAAGTTATGCCATAAAGAGAATAATGCGCCCGGTAGTGCGGCCATCGGCGCAAAATATTTAACCGCCAAAGCAACGGCTAGCCCAGAGTTTTGCATGCCCACTTCAATCGCCAAAGTCTTACAGGTGGCTTGGTTCATGCCGGATGCACGCGCTACCCAGTAGCCGACTAATAAGCCAAGTGCATTGTGCAACGCAACAGCAGTGATAAGAAGAAGCCCTATAGAGCCTAAACGTGGTTGGTTGAGCGCAACAATAATGGCAATAATAAGGACGATGGCGAAGACAGAAATAAGCGGAAAAACTTGCCGTATTGACTGTAGAAAGCGGCCAAAAATATGGTTGATAATAACCCCAGCAGTGACCGGCAAGATGATGATTTTTACGATATCTGTCAGCATCTTCATCGCCGGGACGTCAACGTGCTTGCCCAGATATAGAAGGCTCAGGGCAGGTGTGGCGACAACGGCCAATAAGGTGGAAAACGTAGTAATGGTGATGGAGAGGGCGACGTTACCCTTGGCTAAATAACAGATGACGTTAGACGCGGTACCACCGGGGCTTGCGCCGACGAGCATCATGCCGCTCGCTAGCGCTAAGGGTAATTGTAGCCAAGTGGATATGCCCCAAGCAAAAAATGGCATGCATAAAAACTGTAGCAATAAGCCCAATAAAATGGGTTTGGGCGACTTAAGAATGCGTAAAAAATCGCTGGATTTCAGGCTAATGCCCATGCCAAACATGACCAAGCCAAGCAAGAAAAACAAACTGCCTTTGAGTGGCGTAAATAGCTCTGGCAGTGCATAGGCGATGAGTGATAATAGCACTGCCCAAACGGGGAAAAGTTTTGTGGCGGTGTTAATCAAAAGAAACTCCTTTTTACGCTGATTGACTGTTAATGGCTTTATTTAGAAAATCTTTTAGGTAGTGCCCGGTATGAGACTCAACGCATTGAGCAACCGTTTCAGGGGTGCCTTGCGCGATAATTTGGCCACCACCATCGCCGCCTTCGGGGCCCATATCAATAACCCAGTCGGCCGTTTTAATGACGTCGAGGTTGTGTTCGATGACGACCAAGGTGTTGCCGTGGTCGCGAAGGGTATGCAGCACAGTGAGCAGTTGTTGGATGTCGGCAAAGTGCAGTCCTGTGGTCGGTTCGTCAAGAATATACAGCGTTTTTCCAGTGTCGCGCTTGGATAGCTCGCGAGATAACTTGACCCGCTGTGCCTCACCACCGGATAGGGTGACCGCATTTTGTCCTAGGGTAATGTAGCCAAGTCCCACTTCCATTAGCGTTTTCAGCTTTCTTGAAACAACTGGGATGGCACTAAAAAAGACACAGGCGTCCTCAACAGTCATCGAGAGCACCTCGTGGATGGTTTTGCCCTTGTAGCGGATTTCTAAGGTTTCACGGCTGTATCGCTGGCCTTTGCAGCTTTCACAGTTGACGTATACGTCGGCGAGAAAATGCATTTCTACCTTAATGACACCATCGCCCTTGCAGGTTTCGCAACGGCCGCCTTTGACGTTGAAACTGAATCGGCCGGGTGTGTATCCACGTGAACGGGCCTCGGGTGTGGCGGCAAATAATTCACGAATGGGCGTGAACAGGCCAGTATAAGTGGCGGGGTTAGAACGTGGGGTACGGCCAATTGGGCTTTGGTCAATATCAACGACTTTGTCGATGTTTTCTAAGCCATCCACGCCGTCATTAACGGCAATGGGTAAGGAAGATTTATTCAGTATTTTCGCAACCGTGGGGTATAAGGTTTCGTTAATTAGGGTGGATTTTCCTGAGCCAGAAACGCCTGTGACGCAGGTAAATAAACCAACAGGGATATCCACGCTGACATTTTTTAAATTATTTGCGCGGGCATTGTTGATGCGCAGTTTTTTTGTTGCATCGGCTTGATGCCGCTTACTCGGTATGGCGATACATTGTTGCCCCGATAAGTATTGCCCAGTAATAGAGTTCGGGTTGTCGATGATGTCTTGCGGCGTTCCTTGAGCGATGATTTCTCCGCCATGAATACCGGCGTTGGGGCCAATATCGACCACGTGATCCGCCGCTAAAATGGCGTCTTCATCATGTTCGACAACAATCACCGTATTACCAATATCGCGCAGGTGAAAAAGCGTGCTGATAAGGCGTTGATTATCGCGCTGGTGGAGGCCGATAGACGGTTCGTCTAATACGTACATAACGCCAACAAGCCCTGCGCCAATTTGGCTGGCGAGGCGAATTCGTTGGGCTTCGCCACCAGACAAAGTGTCTGCGCTGCGGTCTAACGATAAATAGTCTAAGCCAACGTTAATTAGAAAATCGAGGCGAGCTTTTATTTCTTTGACGATCTTTTGGGCAATTTCTCCGCGGTGCCCAGAGAGCCTTAGCGAGGCAAATAGGTCACTGGACTTTTGAATCGATAGGTTGGTGATATCGGGCAGTGTGTGGGTGTCAACAAAGACGTGTCGAGCCGCCTCATTCAGGCGCTGGCCATCACAGTCGGGGCAGGCTTTGCTGGATAAATATTTGGCCAGTTCGTCACGGACGGTGTTGGAATCGGTTTCACGGTAACGGCGTTCCATGCTGTGAATAATGCCCTCAAAAGGGTGGGTGCGTTTAGTTGTTTCACCTCGGCTATTGAGCGTGTTAAAGGTGATGGGTTCGTCGTTGCTGCCAAATAAAATAGCCTGCTGAATTTCTTCTGGATAAGTATTAAACGGTTCTTCTGGGTCAAAATGATAATGCTTCGCCAGCGACATAATCATCTGGTAATAATACATATTACGCTTGTCCCAGCCGCGGATGGCACCACCGGCTAGGCTGATCTCGGGGCTATGCAAGACTTGGTTTGAATCGATGTACTGCTTAATACCCAAACCGTCGCAGCTGGCGCAAGCTCCCTTGGGGCTATTGAATGAGAAGCTACGCGGCTCTAACTCGCTAATACTGTAACCGCATGTTGGGCAAGCGAAGCGCGCGGAAAAGAGAATTTCTTCGTCATCATCCATGCTGCTGATGACAGCGATGCCTTCGGTGAGCTTCAAGGCAGTTTCAAATGACTCTGCCAGTCTAATGGATAGGTCGTCGCGAATTTTGAAGCGGTCGACGATGATTTCAATGGTGTGTTTTTTCTTTAACTCTAACGGCGGCGCATCCTCTAGTTCAACAACTTCACCATCAATGCGTGCGCGAATAAAGCCTTGGTTACGCAGGTCATTTAAAACGTTAAAGTGTTCCCCCTTGCGTTCTTGAATAACGGGAGCCAATAGCATCCAACGTTTATCTGGGTTCAACGCTAGAACAGAATCGACCATTTGGGTAATGGTTTGAGCTTCCAGTGAGGTGCCGTGGTCTGGGCACTGTGGAATACCGGTTCGGGCAAACAAAAGTCGCAAATAGTCATAAATTTCTGTGATGGTCCCAACCGTCGAACGTGGGTTGTGTGAGGTGGACTTTTGTTCAATTGAAATGGCGGGCGATAAGCCTTCAATGTGATCTACATCGGGTTTTTCCATTACCGATAAAAACTGCCGCGCATAGGCCGAAAGAGATTCAACATAGCGCCGCTGACCTTCTGCATAGATGGTGTCAAACGCCAGCGAAGACTTGCCCGAGCCCGATAAACCAGTGATGACAATCAGCTTGTCGCGAGGGAGGTCGAGGTCGATCTCTTTTAAATTATGCGTTCGCGCACCGCGAATTTGAATGGTGTCCATTTACGTGCCTATTTATAGCGCCAAACCTGTTAATATACCCCTCTTTTGAAAGTCTAGGCAAAGTAATTATGGATGATTCGTTAGGCCGATCATCAACAATGAGCGAGCAAGAGAAAAGAGCAAGCCTTGGCTTGGCGGGCATCTTTTCAATGCGTATGCTCGGCTTGTTTATGATTTTGCCGGTGATGTCTTTGTATACGGAGAATCTTGACGGTATCACGCCGGTGCTGTTGGGCTTAGCTATCAGTGTTTATGGTTTAACGCAGGCGTTATTGCAAATTCCATTTGGTTTAATGTCGGACCGTTTTGGCCGCAAAAAGATTATCACCATTGGTTTATTGTTATTTGTTAGCGGTAGTGTTGTGGCGGCTATGTCCACTAGTATCTATGGCATTATTGCTGGCCGCGCATTGCAAGGTAGTGGCGCGGTTGCGGCAGCGGTGATGGCCTTGGCGGCCGACTTAACGTTGGAGCAAAACCGTACAAAAATAATGGCGACTATCGGTATCAGTATCGGTATTTCGTTTGGTATAGCCATGGTGCTTGGGCCAATATTGGCTGCGGTGGTCGGGTTGAGTGGTATTTTTTGGTTTACCGCTGTGTTGGCAACAATTGGGATTGTGATACTGCATAAGGTGGTGCCCCAGCCAAAAAAAGTAACCATACACAAGGACGCAGAACCGATACCCGCCTTGATGGGCAAGGTATTAAAAGATGGGCAATTGCTGCGCTTAGATTTTGGTATTTTCTGTTTACATTTGGTGATGACGGCGATGTTTGTTGTTTTGCCGTTATTAATGCGCGGTAAGCTCGGTATTGCGGCTGAAGATCACTGGATGGTGTATTTACCCGTGCTGGGTTTGTCGGTAGTTGCAATGGTGCCGTTTATTATCATTGCAGAAAAAAAACGCAAAATGAAAACCGTTTTTGTGAGTGCCGTAGCGACTTTATCTTTTGCTAGTATTGGCCTGTACTTATTCAGCGGTCACCTATGGGGTATGGTCGCGTCTTTATTTATATTTTTTACCGCCTTTAATCTATTGGAGGCGAGTCTGCCCTCTTTGATTTCGAAGATAGCGTTTGCTGGTGGCAAAGGAACGGCAATGGGGGTTTATTCTAGCGCGCAGTTTTTTGGTGCTTTTTGCGGCGGCCTAATGGGTGGACTGGTATGGAATCATTACGGTTTGTCCGAGGTCTTTCTGGTTTGTGCGGGTATTTTGTTTGTTTGGGCTTTGGTTGCGTTTAGCATGAAATCACCGCGACACATGAGCAGCTTATTGAAACACGTGGTCGTTGAAACGGCCGAGCAAGCGCAGGAGATAACTGATAAGCTATTAGCCATAAAAGGGGTGTTGGATGTAGGTATTTCAGTTGATGATTCAACTGCTTACCTGAAAGTGGATAATGAATTTTTAGATGAAGCGGCGTTGGATATTATCATTTCTAATCCTTCGGAAAGATAAGCTTCATTAACGAATAGGTTTAATTTAAACGCCTCGGTAGGGGCACGAACAAGCGGAGCACAAGATGGCAAGTAGAGGCGTAAACAAAGTAATTTTGGTAGGCAACTTGGGTAAAGACCCAGAAATTCGTTATATGCCAAGCGGTGGCGCAGTGGCAAACATTACGGTAGCAACATCAGAAACGTGGAAAGATAAAAATACCGGTGAGCAAAAAGAGCAAACAGAGTGGCACCGAGTGGTGTTTTTCAACCGTTTGGCAGAAGTGGTAGGTGAATACCTAAAGAAGGGTTCAAAAATTTATGTTGAGGGCTCATTGCAAACGCGTAAATGGCAAGATCAAAGTGGGCAAGACCGCTACACCACTGAAATAAAAGGTAGCACCATGCAAATGTTGGACAGTCGAGGCGGCGGTTCAGCGGAGTTCTCGCCAGCTTCGAAGTCGCAGTCTCAGCCAAGCAACTTCTCATCAGCACCTGCTCAACCGACAGCGCCGATGGATGATTTTGATGATGATATTCCGTTTTAGGAATACATAATAAAAAGTTATTGAATTGAAATGATAAGGGCCTGTTTTACAGGCTCTTTTTTATTTACGGCAAAAGAATTGTTGAAAATAACCTTAAGCTTTTCACCGTGTTAGTTGTATGCATCCACTATAATGAATATTCAAAATTGAATAGGATAGTGTTCATCGCATGCTATTTGATTAACACTTAAGAATGATTGAGAAGTATGTCGAATGTAAACCAGCCAGATTGGCTAAGCCCCGAAGAATATCAGATGATTGTTGCGCCTTCACTTAAGGTGGCGGCGGAATTAGCCGCTAGCCGAGGTGATCCAACACTACTCCAAGATTTGCCGAGTATGTTGTGTTTGATGCACTTGGTAACAAGCTTAAGAAAGTACTACGTTGATGAATGGGCGGTGCTTAGTGCGATGTCTAGTGAAGAGTCTTTGCAGAGGGCACCAGAAGCGGCCTGTATGATGGTGCTTACGGAAGGCAATGTTGGGAAAGCTGAGATGAGCTCGATGATCAGTTCGCTCAATAGGGCGTATCAGCAGATATTAGATGCAGCGATAATGGCCGACGCGGACGCGGATATAAAGCGTGCTTGGGAGGCGATGAAACTGAGCGAGCACGAGCAGTTTTTGGCCTTATTAGAGCAAGCGGCGAAAAAATTTGTTATAGGTATTGATGCCTGGGAAAAAGGCCGATAGCGTTAAGCTGCTTATTACTCCATGCTCGAGGCGGATTGAAAAGTGATTACTCCGATATTCTTTTTAATTGATAGTTAACTTCATGGCATTTTTATGTCTAAGATGTACGCATTACTGATTGGTTCAATAAGACTGGGCCAGTGTTATGGTTAAAACTAGCTGAACAGGAGTTCTCGATGAAATTAAAAGAATTATTGGAACAATGGAGCTTGGGCGGATCGACAGTATTGACAGAGGAACGTTACTCTATTCGATTATCGGCCAATGACGCCGCTCGCTTATTAGCGTTGGCAGAAATGTATCCAAACAGAACGGATACTCAAATGATTACAGACCTTTTACGCACGGCATTGGATGGCTTGGAAGAAACGTTACCGTATATTCAAGGCGATAAAATTATTGCTGAAGATGAATTTGGCGACCCGATATATAACGATGCGGGACTCACGCCGTTATTCAGCGGATTAAAAAAGAAATACAGTGACTTACTCAAACAAAACGTTGACCTTGTTTAGTGTTGGCTGATGACATCGTTGGGTTAAGCTGTGGTGTTGCTGTGAATGCGTAAAAGGTACGTGAAATGGCTATGTTTGTGTGCCTTGGCGCTTGTTCAGTTGGCTTGTGCAACAACGCCACCAAAGAATCAAACGAACCTTTGTTCAATTTATTATGAAAAAGATGATTGGTACGCAGCGAGCTTGGCGGCACAGGAAAAGTGGGGCACGCCGATAGCGGTGCAAATGGCTATTATTCATCAAGAATCGCATTTTCAGTCGGACGTTAAGCCGCCACGGGACTGGTTTTTAGGCATGATTCCCTTGCCTAGATCATCAAGTGCCTACGGCTACGGGCAGGCGCAAGATTCGACTTGGGATTGGTATATGAAATCGACTGATAATTATGGTGCCGATCGAGATGACTTTGCCGATGTGGCCGACTTTATAGGCTGGTATACGAATGTAACGCAGCGTAAGCTGGGGGTTTCCAAGTGGGATGGAGAAAAACAATACCTTGCCTATCACGAAGGTCACGGTGGCTACAGCCGTGGTACGTATTTGGCTAAACCTTGGTTACAACGGGTGGCAAAAAAAGTCGGTGCCGAAGCGAAACGTTATTCGTCGCAGTTAAAAGGCTGTGAATCAAATTTAGACGCTGGTTGGTCAATTTGGCCGTTTTAATCTTTATGGATGTTCTG
>MAAC01018012.1_pt1 | contig 18755 bp, 16 predicted proteins | sample 1115981 | NCBI WGS metagenome assembly MAAC01 (sample SAMN04961126, study PRJNA320927) | seawater metagenome | isolation source: sample BD02T64 sea water enriched with oil for 64 days | place: USA:Gulf of Mexico | collected 2013-07-27
GTACAGGTCGTCAAAGGTTTTGGTCAGCGCTTTCAAACCAACCCGGAGCTGTTCGTCATATTCTGGCAGCAGATGGTTGCACACAGCATTTGTGCCTGCAGCGGAGGCCACAATCGTCAAGCGTTCTTGATCGAAAAGCTGATCGCTGACGTTGGCTTCGAAAACTTGCCCGGTCAGCTTTTGATTGAGATCTCGGGCTATTTGTAATGAATTTTCAATGAAATTCTGAGATTCCACATCACATTTGAAGCGCTCGTTCTGAGATGTTTGCAGCGCACTCCCTCGCACCATGTTCAAGACTGGTGTACTTGAAAAGACCTTATTCAGCGCAGAATCCAGCATGTACTGTTGCCAGTAATATTCTCTTGTGGCTTGAGGGGACAACAATAGGCAGCGTTCTTCCAGTGCCAGACCGGTCGCGATTTTACCGTATTCCCGTATCATTTCGTTTGAGTTGAGCTTCTGAGGCTCTTCAGCATGGCTTATTGTGAAGGTTGCCAGACCAAGGGCGCAAGCGAGAGATAAAACAGACACTATTTTTTTAACTGAAAGCTCGGGCATCAAAATATACTCGACTAGTTTGAAGTGTTATCCAGCCCCATTAGGGAGCGAGAGAAATCTTTGGCGGTAAAGGGACGCAAGTCATCGGCTGTTTCACCAACACCGATGGCATGAACGGGCAGACCAAATTTCTCTGCGAGAGCAACGAGAATGCCTCCACGCGCAGAGCCATCGAGTTTGGTGACGATTAGGCCTGTTATGTCAATCAGTTCTTTGAAAATGCCAATTTGGGATACCGCATTTTGACCTGTCGTTGCGTCAAGAACCAGCAGCGCATCATGTGGGGCGCTCTCATCTACTTTCTTGATAACGCGGACGATTTTTTGAAGTTCGGCCATCAAGTCTGATTTGTTGTGAAGTCGACCCGCTGTGTCGATCAGGATAACATCGACTTTTTCGGCTCTGGCGCGCTCGATTGCCTCATAGGCAAGGCCTGCGGCATCAGCGCCGGTTTCTTTGGCTACGACATGGCACCCGGTACGTTCACCCCAAACTTTTAGTTGCTCAACTGCTGCAGCACGGAATGTATCTCCGGCAGCGAGCATAACCTTTAAACCCTGGGCTTTGTATTGGGTAGCCAGTTTACCAATGGTCGTAGTTTTCCCACTGCCGTTAACGCCGACCACGAGAATGACGTGTGGTGATTTTTCGAGGTCGATTTCCAATGGCTTGGCAATGGGTTCCAGTATTGCCTGTATGTCGGCAGCGAGCGCTTCAGATATTTCTCTGGGCTCAATATCTTTATTAAAGCGCGTCTTCGCCAGATTACTTGTAAGTTTGGCAGCAGTGGAGACCCCAAGATCCGAGGTAATTAACAGGTCTTCTAGCTCTTCGATACTCTCGTCATCTAATTTTTTCTTGGTGAATATGCTGCCAATACCGTCGCCTAGTTTTGAAGAGGACCGACTAAGACCTGCCTTGAGACGGGCAAACCAGCCACCTTTTTTGTTTTCGTCACTCATTCTCAAACCGTTCTATATCAAGGCTGTTGGATTATCTGTAGCTATTGGACTTCTAGTTTTGCTCTGGCGTCTTCTGCTGCTTTTGTACCAAGGGGATAGGCAAGGAGTTTTCTATTGCGAATATCGGCAATGTAAACGGGCACGACTTCACCGCTAAGGTCTCCCTCAAGAGCCTCGACTTGAACGGGTGCATAGTGTTCGCTCCGCCCAAAACCATTTTTTTCAATCAAAACCTGAGCTGTCGTGCCAACACGACTTTGCATAAAGCTCTGCTCTGAAATCGCGCCTGCGTCGCGCAGCCGCCCAGCTCTCTCCTTGCGGATGTTACCTGGAACCTGAGGCATTCTCGCTGCAGGCGTGCCGGGTCTTTCAGAGTAGGGGAAGACGTGCAGATAGGTGAGGTTTAATTCGTTTACCAGATCGTAAGTGTTTTCGAACATTTCATCTGACTCGGTTGGAAAGCCAGCTATGATGTCGGCCCCAAAAACCACATCCGGCCGCAATGCGCGAGCGCGTTCAACCATCTCAACAACATGATGGCGGAGGTGTCTTCGTTTCATGCGCTTCAACACCATGTCATCTCCAGCCTGCAAAGAGATGTGGAGATGTGGCATGATGCGTGGCTCTTCACCAAACAGACGATAAGTGTCCTCGTCTATCTCGACCGGATCCAGAGACGAGAGCCTGAGGCGCTTGAGTTCTGGAACTTGAGCCAGAAGACGTTTTGTCATTTGGCCGAGTGTTGGCGTACCGGGCAAATCCAAACCGTAGTCAGTTATGTCGACACCAGTGAGAACAACTTCTTTAACGCCATTGTTCACGAGTACTCTAACCTGTTCAGTAATGGCGCCAATTGGGACGGATCTGTTGTTGCCACGACCAAAGGGAATGATACAGAAGGTACAGCGATGATTGCAGCCTTGTTGAATTTGAACGAAGGCGCGGGTGTGTTCTTCGAAACCGTGGACCAGGTGGGCTGCGGTTTCTTTGACTTCCATGATATCGTTGACGGCTACCGAGGCATTTTCGCTGAGATTGAAACTCTCGCGTTGTAACTTTTCCTCGTTCCCCATGACATGGTCAACTTCTTCCATGCCAGCATAGAGCTCAGGATTAATTTGAGCCGCGCAGCCTGTCACAATGATCTTGGCGTCGGGGTTGTTACGACGCGCTTTACGAATACTTTGCCGGGCTTGTCGTTCGGCTTCGGTTGTGACGGCACAGGTGTTGAAGATGATTGTATCTGACAATCCTGCCTCGCGCGCATGCTGACGCATCACCTCGGACTCATAAGTGTTGAGGCGGCAACCAAAAGTGACAATCTTCGGGTCTGTCAGGGGCTTTGTCATTTTGCTGTTATGAACTATCAAAATGCCCTTGTCCAGCAACGCTTCTGCAGGTCTGGTATGATTGCCAGGACGCGATCTTATGAAGCTTAATTTCTTTGAGGTTTAACTCTCATTGTGTCGATGCAAGGTGCTTTTGGATGTAGTTCCATATTTTAGGTGTTTCCGTCTGTCGAAAACATCGGCTCCAGGGATAGCCATGCGGGTCTGGAATCCCGCACACTTCGGGCTTTTGAATGATAAGGTTGATATTTGGCATGGCAGTCATGAAAGAAAGGTCTTCTGGCGGTGCAATACTGTCGCCTTCGAAGCTGTAAACCAAACCATCTTTCTCGGTAACCTTTTCGATCCCTGATTTCCAGGTTTCATAGTGTGGTGCAAGGTCTTCTGAGTCACGGCTTTCGCCTATATAGGCAAACCCGTATCCTGGGGCTGAGACAACAAATCCGTTAAACGTTTCGGGAATATCTGCTGCGGCAATAAGGGTTGTCGAGGCCCCACCCGAATGGCCAAGAAGAAACGTTCGATCAGATGTTATGCCGTGTTCCCTGAATAGTTTAAGAAGTCGTGCAATCTCGTCACTTCGGCGAAAGTAGCGTTGCTTTTTGGGATCGCCCGCAACAGTAACCCCAACTTCTTGTGAGCAAAGATAATAGATGACGGTTTCTGAATGTTGCCTGACAATAGCTCTCGCGTAAGATGGAATGGAGTTTGGGAAGCACTCTTGTCCATACCCACCATTTTCTGTGCCATGGTTATATATAAACAAAATCGTGTTTTCAGGATTCGAAATGTTTCTGACCAATGCTGATTTGAAATCGTCCTTTTTTACGGTTTCAAATCCATTGCCAATTGCAAAAGCGCCATGTGGGTCTTCGGTCTCAATTGGCCTTATCGTCTGACAACCAGATAGAAGGGATAAACCAAATAAGGCGCAGAGGAGGCGCATCATCACGAGTGAGTTTGCTCTGGCGTTAATCATGAAGACGGTTGTTGATGAGGCTGACGCAGGCTTTCTTGAACGAATTTCGTGATTTTCTTGTTATTTTTGTCATAGAAACAATTGTCATTATAATCGACTTTTTGGCTGCTATCACAAGCCCCGCTTATAATAAACGACCAGCGGTTTTTTTTTGCAACGCCTTTTAGCGGGCTGTCTTTGAGCATTTCCTGCTTTGAATAAATCAGGCCAGGCGCATTACTTGCGATTCTTGCGGCTTTGTCACTGTCTTTCGCAAGAGCATCAATCTTGTCAAAAAGGGCATGAGGGCGCTTTAGGAAAACATCTCTATCTGGAAATAAAGAGATGTGGCTGTTGAATTTATTTCCGAATTCAAGTGCGGCCAAAATATTGGTTGTTGCGCCATAATTATCACCAACTAAAAAGATGTTCTCTGGTTTTACGTTCTTGTCTTTGAACTTGTTAAGCAGCGATTTTAGCTCAGAAAGTCTGGTTTTATCGCGAAAAGATCTTGTTGATGCGCTGTTGAGTGAATTGATCGTCTTTGGCGCGCAAAAGCTATAGGCGAGATAACGCGTGTTAAGCTCAATCAGGTTTCGAAGATAAAAGGGGACGTTTGTCGGATCACACCTATTGAATGTGCCATTATTTGTGAGGTCATGATTATAGACAAAGACAACTGTTTTTTTAGGGTTTTTGTTTTCAAATGCGTCCGAAAATTTCTCATCAAAGGTCTGGCTTGTGGGGTAGGTGCCAAAGTGTTTTCTGTTGGGATTGTCAGCTGCAGTATAAAAAATTCCGTGTTTTCGATGATCTATATCCGCACTTTTTGTCAGGTTTGTCGTTTGTACCGCAGTAGAAAACGTCCTGTTCCTTTGGATGTAGCTAAGAATATCTTGAGTTTGCCCTTTTATAAAACAATCGGTCCAGGGATAGGCGTGAATTTCCTCGAGCCCACAGCCCGGGTCATTCTTGTCTGAAAGCACGCGATAATCGATATTCTTCATTGACGTCATGAAATCCAAATCTTTGGCGGGGGAGTATTTGTCTCCAGGAAAGGCATAAACGATACCTTTGGATTTCTTCCCGCGCTGGATGACCGTTTTCCAGTTTTCGTAAAGATTGCTGTAGTTCAGGCTTTGTCTTGAGCCTCCAAGGTAGGCGTATCCGTAGCCTGGTGCGGTGACGATATAGCTGTTGAATTCTTCTGGGCTCCTGCTCGCCGTCATCAGGCTTGCTGAAGCGCCGCCCGAATGGCCCATCAAAAATATATTATCTTTTGAGATGCCGAATTTTTGAAATCTTTCGGACAACTTTGCGATCTCGACCCCTCTTTTATAATGGACCTGATTAACGATACTGTCCCCTGAGTTTCCTCCTGCTTCCTGCGAGCAAAAGTAGTAGGCGACGATACTTGGGTCCTTATAAGTCAAGAGGCGCACATATCCCGGCATCCAGTCTGTTTTACATGCTTGATGGATACCAGAGCTGACGGTGCCGTGATTGTAAATCAGAAGCGTAGTGTTGCTTAAATCTCTGTTCGTAAATACTTTATCTGTATCTGAAGTAAATTGATTAAGTGTTCCGCCGTGTGATTGACGCCCTCCGACATAATAAGCACCGTGGGATTTTTCGGGGGAAACATTTGTCGTTTGGCAGGCTGAAAGTGTAACAAGTAATAGAAGTGCTAAGACCAGATAACGCATTAATTTCCCCTGAGATGTCTTGCCTGAAATATAACAAGTAAAATGCACATCTTCAGGTGGAAAATCAAATAAGAAATTAGCGAATATGTATGCTTTATCGTTTTGTCGCGAGTTCAATTCATTTTATGTATGATATCTTTGTGCGAGCCTGAAAGAGATTGGACATAAACATCATTTTCAATTGATGCTGTAATGGCAAAAAAAAGGTGAACAGTCATAACCGTAAGGCTTTTTTACCTGATCAGATTATTTCAGTAATTCAGGTGCAATTTGCCCTTTAAAGGCAGTTGAAACAGGCCCGGTCATTAAAACGGTGCCATCATCTTGCCAGTGAATGAACAGGGGGCCGCCGTCGAGATCGACGCGAACTTTCCTGCTGGTAAGGCCTCGTCGTGCCGCTGCCACACCGGCGGCACATGCGCCTGAACCGCAAGCAGAAGTAATGCCAACGCCGCGTTCAAAGACACGTAAGCGAATGTGGTCTTCTGCGATGAGAGAAGCAATGCTGATGTTCGCGCGTTCTGGAAACATGGGGTGATGTTCCAAGCGAGGGCCTAAGGCTTCCAGTTCAATTGCCTCTGCATCTTCAACAAAAAAGACAGCATGTGGATTGCCCATGTTGACACCTACTGGATTGCGCAATGGAGGGAGCTTGATCCCGATATTAAGCGTATCTCTTTCTTCTGCGAGCGGAATATCTTGCCAGTCTAGAAGGGCAGGCCCCATATTGGCTGTCAAAAGGCCCGTGGTTTCCCTTTTTACATGAAGCAGACCTGCGAGGGTCTCGACTGTTGTACTTTCCTCATTAGCCTCATTCATTAAAAGAGAAGCGATGCAGCGGGTTGCATTGCCGCAGGCGCCAACTTCACTTCCGTCGGCATTTTTAATGCGCATGAATGCGTCAGCGTCAGGGTGGTTACTGTTCTCTATAATGATGAACTGATCACAGCCAATGCCAAAACGCCTGTCAGCGATCAACCGGGATTGTTCTTCTGTTGGAGTGAAGGGAACCTCCCGCGCATCGATAACAACGAAATCGTTGCCAAGGCCATGCATTTTTATAAAAGATCTACCGCTCATCCTGCTTTTACTTTCTCGTGTATTGTCGTGACCGAAACGGAGTTTCTATTCTGATTTAATAGTTATAGATTAGAGTGTACAGGAGTCTATAAAAATTGCTTGTAAAAGTCTCAGGATTTGTTGGCTTGGATTTGTTAACACAGCTTGACGACTCCAGTATGAATTCTGTTCTGCATGCCCAGATTCACAGATGTGTAGGAAATGACTTGACCCAATAGCTGGATTTTTATAGTTTCCGATCAAATATCTGTCATGGGTCAAAGCATCCAGCTCCAAGGAGCTCTGCCAGTCCGCGAGTATCGCGCACTGGCATAAATTGCGTTTGACGTATGTGATTGTCGTTTCCAACTTGTTTAGTTGGTTGATTTTGGAAAGAGGAACAATATGTTCGATAGCCTTCAGGAACGTCTGGGTTCAGTCTTTGACAAGCTGAAACGCCGTGGCGCATTGAGCGAAGCTGATGTTACAGCTGCTCTGCGTGAAGTGCGCGTTGCCTTGCTTGAGGCTGACGTAGCACTTCCTGTGGTCAAAGACTTTGTTGAAAAGGTCAAGACTGAGGCTGTTGGACAAGATGTACTGAGGTCCGTCACGCCAGGCCAGATGGTGGTCAAGATCGTTAATGATCACCTCGCTGAAATGCTTGGATCTGATCACGTTGCTCTTAATCTTCAGGTGACCCCACCTGCCGTCATTATGATGGTCGGGCTTCAGGGCTCTGGTAAAACGACTTCCACGGCAAAGATTTCCAAACGGCTGACCGAAAAAGAACGCAAGAAAGTCTTGATGGCTTCGCTTGATGTTCAGCGTCCTGCCGCCCAAGAGCAGCTTGCAATACTTGGTGCTCAAATCGGTGTTCGTACTCTGAACATTGTTCCTGGAGAGCAACCTGTCGCAATTGCCAAGCGCGCCGTTCAAACTGGTGCGCTTGAAGGTTTCGATGTCGTTATGCTTGATACCGCTGGCCGTCTGGCCATCGACGATCAGCTTATGCTAGAGGTCGAAACTGTACGCGACGCAACCAAGCCAGCCGAGATACTGTTGGTTGCGGATGCAATGACGGGACAAGACGCAGTTAATGTTGCTGATACCTTTAACCAGCGCGTTGGTTTAACAGGTATCGTTATGACCCGTATGGATGGTGATGCACGTGGTGGTGCGGCGCTTTCCATGAGGGCAGTTACCGGTTGCCCAATCAAATTGATGGGTGTTGGTGAAAAGCTCGAAGAACTAGAAGATTTCCACCCTTCTCGTGTTGCCTCCCGAATTCTCGGTATGGGTGACGTTGTTTCGTTGGTTGAGAAAGCTGCTGAATCCTTTGATGAGGAAGAAGCCGAAAAACTCGCCGCGAAAATGAAGAAGGGCAAGTTTGACCTGAATGATTTGGCAAGTCAGCTCAAGCAAATGCAAAAGATGGGCGGTATGTCCAGTCTGATGAATATGCTGCCTGGGATGAATTCTGCCCAAATGAAGAAATTGAAAGACGCCAAGGTCGATGACAAAATCATCAACCGTCAATTGGCGATCATTTCATCCATGACACCTCATGAACGTGAAAAACCAGAAATTATCAAAGCAAAACGGCGCACCCGTATTGCTGGTGGTTCCGGTACTTCGGTTCAGGATGTGAACAAGCTTCTAAAGCAACAACAAGAAGCTGCCCGCATGATGAAAAAAGTCCAGAAAATGGGCAAAAAAGGCATGATGCGCGGTGGGTTGCAAAATTTGATGCCGCCTGGAATGGGGTTCCCGAAATAATCGGACCTCAGGAAAGAAAGCTTCTGAATTAGTCGTGAATTAAGTTTAGTTTAGTGTTTAACAAGAGGAACTGAAATGGCTGTTAAAATTCGCCTCGCCCGCGGCGGCGCCAAGAAACGTCCATACTACCGTATCGTAGTTGCTGACGTTCGTGCTCCACGTGATGGTCGCTTTATTGAAAAAATTGGTGCCTATAACCCAATGGTACCAAAAGATCACCCGGAACGTCTAAAGCTAGACGAAGACCGTGTTAAGTATTGGCTTTCTACTGGTGCAGAACCAACGGATCGTGTTGCTCGTTTCTTGGGCGAACTCGGTCTTGCTGAAAAGCGTGCTGTTCCAGAGCAGACCAAGAAAAATCAGCTGAAAGCGAAAGCTAAAGAGCGTCTTGAAGAAAAGCGTATGGCTGCTGAAGCCGCCGCTGAAGAAGCTGCTGCAGCTTCTGCCGATAGCGCTGCTGAGTAACTTGGCTGTATAGGATTTCTAAAAGCTCATGGCATTAAACCACGAAGATAGAGTTTGTGTTGGCGTGATCGCTGGAGCGCACGGAGTGCGTGGCCAGGTGAAGATCAAAAGCTATACAGAAGCTCCTGAAGACGTGGCGGCATTCGGACCAGTGATGGATGACGCAGGCAACTGCTATAAAATCGCTATTACGGGCCATGCCAAGGGTACTGTTCTAACGCGGCTTGAGGGTGTGAACGATCGTGATCGCGCCCAGGAAATGCGAGGAACAAAACTGTATGTTAACCGTGATCTTCTACCAAAGCTGATCGAAAACGATGAATTTTACTACTCTGATCTTGTCGGCCTAAGGGTCGAGAGCCCCAAAGGTGTGGTTCTTGGAACTGTTAAAGGCGTATTCGATTTCGGAGCCGGTGATATTCTTGAATTTGATAGTGTCGGTGGACAACCGGAAATGATCAGCTTTACTGAAAGCTCTGTTCCGGTCGTGGACCTTGAGGGAAAACGTATCGTCGTCGATATGCCCGAAGTGGTTCTGGGTCGGGAAGACTAGAGGCCGGATTTATGATCTGGTGTTCTCGTTTTTCAAACCGGGTTGCTCGACAGGATGTTGGATAACGTGACGACCAGCTGGACAGCAACAGTGCTCTCTCTCCATCCGGAAATGTTTCCGGGCTCTCTGGGATTATCCCTGGCGGGCAAGGCCCTTGAAAAAGGGATCTGGGAGTTGGAAAAGGTGGACATTCGCGATTTTGCGCATGACAAACACCGTACTGTTGATGCGATCCCTTTTGGGGGTGGTGCTGGTTTGGTAATGCGTCCTGATATTGTTGATGCAGCTTTAAACTCTGTGGCTGGCAAAGCTGGCCCGGTTATCTATCTCTCGCCGCGTGGACGGCTTCTGGATCAGGATTTGGTCAAGGAGCTTGCGGCAGGACCCGGAGTGACACTCCTTTGCGGGCGTTATGAGGGGATCGACCAGCGGGTCTTGGACGCGCATGAGGTGATAGAGGTTTCGGTTGGTGATTACATTTTGTCTGGTGGTGAGCAGGCAGCACTTATCCTTATGGATGCTGTCATTCGTTTATTGCCGGGGGTTATGGGAAACCGGGAATCTGCAGACGAGGAATCGTTTGAAACTGGCTTACTGGAATATCCGCTCTATACGCGTCCTGCTGAATGGCAAGATCGTAAGGTGCCCGAGGTTCTATCCTCTGGCCATCATGGAAAGATAAAACAGTGGCGTCAGGAACAGGCGGAAGAAATCACCAAGAATAGGCGTCCCGACTTGTGGGACAAATACTTGGATAAACGTAACGATACCAAACTGGGCCAATAGGTCCGTTGCAAAGCTAAACGGGTCAATGGCCCCAAAAGAATGGTAGAGGATAGAAACATGAATGTAATCGAGAAGCTAGAAGCTGACCAGATTGCCAAGCTTACCGAAGGCAAAAAAATCCCTGATTTTTCTGCTGGCGACACCATCCGCGTAAACGTTAAAGTTGTTGAAGGTACACGCGAGCGTATCCAGGCATTTGAAGGTGTATGTATTGCACGTAAAAACGCTGGTTTGAACTCTGCTTTCAACGTACGTAAGATTTCTTACGGCGAAGGCGTTGAGCGTATTTTCCCACTTTACAGCCCACGTGTTGATTCAATCGAATTGATCCGTCGCGGTGATGTACGTCGTGCGAAACTTTATTATCTGCGTGACCGTCGTGGTAAATCTGCTCGTATCGCAGAAAAAACCACTGGTGCTGCTGGTAAAGCTGCTGCTGCTGAGCGTGCTGAAAAAGCTGCTATCAAGGCCGCTGCCAAGAAAAAATAAAGCGAACATTGACCTGATCGTGAGTTTCTCCGGTTGGGATATCTGTTACGAAAAGGGCGCCGATTGGCGCCCTTTTTGTTTGGGGTGTGTCCCGTCCTGAAATAAGTTTACATATTGGAAGCTTATTTATGGGGACTACAGATTTGCAATGAAATTCGACCGCACATAAGCTTAGATTTAAAAACACCAGACTTCGTAAAAATCGTCAGCCTATTTTAGGACGAGACATGCAAAACTATCCGGTTAATCAAGTACACGATTTCTTGCCATAGAATTGGAAGCCTGATGAATGAATTGATCTATAGGCTTGATAATCTGATTGAACCAAAGTCTCGCAACCAAGTGAGTGATCTTCTGCAAGAAACGTTTAATTTAGATCTATCGCTCTTTAATAAATTGGGAATTTTGACCGAAGACTATCGCGCCCTTTCCTTTCTTGAGAAAGATAGAGTGGTTGCTAATGTCAGTTATTTTCCGATGCCTATCATGATCAATGGCAAGGCCATTGCAGCTGCGGGCATTCAATCTGTTGCAACAAGGCCAGAATTTCGAGGGAGAGGATTGTTTCGGAAATTGATGCAAAAATCATTGGATGATATGGGCACCCGTCATTCCTGCCAATTCCTTCAAACGAATCAGCCTGAACTTTACCATTGCTTTGGATTTAAAAGCTTAGAACATCATACATTCGCGGGGTCCCTGACGAGCCCATTCAAGAGGCCCGTCAGCACCAGACAGTATGACCTTCAAATTGAAACACCGGAAGACCTCCAGCTTATTCAGAAGCTGTTCACAAAGCGTGCGCCGGTATCATTGCGCTTTGGACTGATGGCACACATGGCAAGTTTTGTGTTGAATGTTCTCTATAATCGGCAGTGGCATCTTAGCTATTTTCCCGATCCAGATGTCATGATTGTTTGGGATCAAGTCGGAGAACAAACAAGATTAATTGACGTGGTGGGCGCATCATTCCCGTCTGCAGAACTGATCGGTGGTTGCTTGGGGCGGAGTAGAGATATTACCGTCTGCTTTCCCCCGGACCGCCTTGAGGGAACATTCAAAAGCCTGAGAGGGATAACCACTAGAGTTCAAAATAAAAACGGAGTTGAAAGGAAAAAGAGTGTTTTGATGATGCGGGGAACTACAAATTTTTCCAATTCGCAGATTGGGCTCCCTCCAACGGCTGATTTTTAAAGTTTTTTCCGTTGTATTGATGAACAAAATCCCCCTTCCGACACACTATAACTAACAATACAGCAGGTCGCGCCATACGATACTTGGCTTTGCCTATGACCCTGATGATGCGGTTGCCACGACGGGTACCGCATTAAGGTCCCAATCATAACGATGGCTCTCCAGAGAGCGAACATTCATCAACAGTTTTTTCTTGTCTTTTGTGGCATAGGTTCGCAAGTGATCGAGAATGGCCGCGTCGCTGCCGCCGAAATCTTCCTTGAACCAGACATAGATGCTGGAAACGATGGCTTCGTTATTTTCTGGAATTGTAATCGCTCTGGGGTGGTCGATGAAATTTCGGGCCGCAAGGTCGAGTTGCTCTTCACTATCTTTGGCGGTGATTGCCTGCTTGGGGATGTCGGGACAGCCCAGGGAAGCACAATTCAGCACATAATGAATTCTTGGGTCTTTCCAGCCTGGGCGCAATATGCCGTGTTCGATGTCATTGAGGGACAGTTTTTCCCCCTCAACGCGGAGCAGTTTTTTCCCCCAGGGACCAGAAGAAAAAAGCCCCGGTGAGATGTTAACATCACGGATACTTTCTGTTGGCATATGCTCGAGAACGATCTGTACGGTTGTTGCATTATAAAGGTTTATCCAATAGGCGAGCTGTTCGTTTCGGTTAAGTTTGCTAACGCTTACGCCCTGCAATTCATCGATAAAGTCTCGTAGGGCCAAACGATCATTTTTCGACACTCTGTGATAAGCCATACGGGCAATACCGTCGTAATTTTCTTCTCTGTATTTGCTGAGAAAGAAGTTCCAGCGTTTAGGCATAACCGTTTGAGTGCTCTGCGGATTAAAGGAAGTCCAGCGCGGGATTAACTTTGCATCAGGCGCTAATAGCGCTTCGAAAGAGGTGATACCACTAACTAAAAGCCCTGCGGCCATGATGACTGGCAGAAAAAAAATTCTTAATTTACGGGCCATAAAATGCGCTCCCAAGTTTTTGTCTGCTAACACCCTGCCGCCGACTTATGCGGTTACTATGTATAGAATGAGGTGATTGTTAGGGTGTTCGTCCAGTAACAAACTTGTGGCAGAGATGGCTTATTTCCGTGAGGACGTACTGTAGAGAGCTGTTTTTTCATGCTTTTGTCCTCACGAATATCTTTATAATTATTCTCTGGGGTTTTTTATATTTAAAATGAAGATTCGAAGACTTATTTATATGGAGAGTCCAATATTTAACGGACCTGGTGTGTAGAAAATAGCTATTTACACGGCGAATGCGAAATTTTCTTATAGAATCACCATAAAAAGAGAATCAATCGTTCTAAAGGACTTTTCGCCGCAATGCGGAAGCGCTATGCTCCGCGCAAACTTGTAAGAATGGTCGCATTAATGATCACATTTAAGGATCAGTGGCCGCTGTTGAAGGTTCTGCCTTTATGCCAGAACCTCATAGGTGGGGAATAGCCGCCAATAAAAACGAGGACGATGTTAGGATGAGTAACCCACAAACCCTTTTCGAAAAGATTTGGGAGAGCCATTTGGTTCACAGTCAAGAAGACGGAACCGCATTGATTTATATTGATCGTCACTTGGTACACGAAGTAACAAGCCCACAGGCTTTTGAAGGACTTCGCATGGCTGGCCGCAAAGTGCGCCGCCCAGAAAATACCCTGGCTGTACCTGATCACAATGTTCCGACTGAAGGCCGTGCCCAAGGTATTGCAGACGAAGAAAGCCGTATTCAGGTTGAAACCCTTTCGAGCAACTGTGAAGAATTTGGTGTCCAGCTCTTCGGTATGGATGATGTGCGTCAGGGCGTCGTTCATATCATTGGCCCAGAGCAGGGCTTTACCCTTCCGGGTATGACAATCGTTTGTGGTGATAGTCACACCGCGACACACGGTGCTTTTGGCTCTCTTGCCTTTGGGATCGGGACGTCTGAGGTTGAGCACGTTCTCGCGACACAAACGCTTATTCAAAAACCAGCAAAAACCATGCGCATTTCTGTTGAAGGCGATTTGCTTCCAGGCGTTACAGCCAAGGATATGATTTTGCATATCATTGGTGTTATTGGTACCGCTGGCGGAACAGGTTATGTGATCGAGTACGCTGGCGAAGCCATGCGTAACCTCTCTATGGAAGGTCGAATGACCATCTGTAATATGTCAATCGAAGCTGGTGCGCGTGCTGGTTTGATTGCACCGGATGAGGTTACTTTCGAATATTGTAAAGGCCGTCCACTTTCCCCTAAAGCTGGAAACTGGGAGCAGGCTGTTGCTCATTGGAAGACGCTCCCATCTGATGAGGGGGCGACTTACGACAAAGAGATCGCGGTTAAGGCGTCTGATATCGAACCTCAGGTTACCTGGGGAACTTCTCCTGAAGACGTTGTTGGTATTTCTGCATTTGTTCCAGCACCTTCGGATGGTCGCGATGCGAACAAGAAATCTGCCATTGAACGCTCTCTTCAATACATGGATCTCAAGCCAGGTCAGGCAATCCAGGACATCGCCATTGATAAGGTCTTTATCGGCTCTTGTACCAATGGCCGTATTGAAGATCTTCGCGAAGTCGCCCGTATCGCCAAGGGGCGCAAAGTGGCTGACAGCGTGTACGCAATGATCGTTCCGGGATCTGGGTTGGTAAAAATTCAGGCCGAAGAAGAAGGTCTGGATGAGATCTTTATCGAGGCGGGGTTTGACTGGCGCGAGCCTGGGTGCTCCATGTGTCTGGCAATGAACGCGGATCGCTTGTCACCAGGTGAGCGCTGTGCATCGACATCGAACCGTAACTTCGAAGGCCGTCAGGGCCGCGGTGGCCGGACACATTTGGTAAGCCCGGCAATGGCAACCGTTGCTGCAATTGCAGGTCACTTTGACGATGTTCGTAATTACGATTAAGCGCAGAAGCTAAAGGATAAGACAGAGAATGGATAAGTTTACATCACTCACCTCTGTGGCTGCTCCGCTGCCATTGGTGAACATCGATACCGATATGATCATCCCGAAACAGTTTCTTAAAACTGTTAAGCGCACAGGCCTGAAAGCTGGCCTCTTCTATGAGTTGCGTACGGACGAAGCTGGTAATCCGGTTGATTTCGTTTTGGATGAACCTGCATACAAAGAAGCTCAGATCCTTGTGACCGGAGATAACTTTGGCTGTGGCTCTTCTCGTGAACACGCGCCTTGGGCTCTTTTAGACCAAGGCATTCGTTGCGTTATCGCGCCAAGTTTTGCTGATATCTTCTATAATAACTGCTTTAAGAACGGTATATTGCCAATCGCTCTGCCGCAGGAAGACGTCGATAAACTGATGGATGATGCCAAACGTGGTTCAAACGCTGTGGTATCAGTCGATCTTGAGACACAGGAAATAAAAGGCCCGGATGGCGGCACGATCAGCTTTGAAGTTGATGCACATCGCAAGCACTGCCTGTTGAACGGCCTGGACGATATCGGTCAGACTTTTGAGAAATCTACCCATATCGACCAGTTCGAAGACAAACGCAAAGCGATGCAGCCTTGGCTGTAAGGTACAAATGAGGACCAAATGTGGTCCTCATTTTTTTTGACTGGTTTAGTCCAGTGGATAAGTTAAGGATACTTGAGTATCCAAAGATTGTAGCGGGCTGACCTCTTGTCAGCCGTCTTTATTGTACGAAAATTCGGAAGCAGAAAATGGCATCTAACAAAAATCTATTGATTCTCGCCGGTGATGGTATTGGTCCAGAAGTTATGCGCGAAGTGAACCGTGTTGTTGACTGGATGGATAAACGCCGTGCAGTGAGCTTTGACATCACTGAAGATCTTGTTGGTGGCGCTGCCATCGACAAACATGGTGTGCCACTCGCAGATGAGACTATGGATAAGGCAATGGAAGCAGATGCCGTCTTGTTGGGCGCTGTTGGCGGTCCGCAGTGGGATAATTTTGACTTCTCCATCAAGCCAGAGCGTGGCCTGTTGCGTCTGCGTAAGGAAATGGAACTCTTTGCCAACCTTCGCCCGGCCCTTTGTTTTGATGCGCTTGTCGAAGCTTCATCTCTCAAGCCCGAACTGGTATCTGGTCTTGATATCATGATCGTGCGTGAGCTAACCGGCGGTGTTTACTTTGGTGAACCTCGTGGTATCGAAGATATAGGTAACGGCGAACGTCGTGGTATTAACACTCAGGTTTACACCACTTCTGAAATCCGCCGTGTCGCCGAGGTTGCCTTTGATCTCGCACGCAAGCGTGACAGCCGGGTTTGCTCCGTTGAAAAAGCCAACGTTATGGAATCAGGCCTGCTTTGGCGTGAAGAAGTCACCAAGTTACACGGTGAAGGCTTTGACGATATTGAACTTTCTCACATGTATGCCGATAACTGCTCCATGCAGCTTGTTCGTACGCCAAAACAGTTCGACGTTATTCTGACCGATAATCTGTTCGGGGATATGCTTTCTGATACGGCTGCGATGCTAACAGGATCTCTCGGCATGTTGCCATCTGCATCCCTTGGCGCAACAGATGAAACGGGTCGTCGTAAAGCCATGTACGAGCCCGTACACGGTTCTGCACCGGATATTACTGGCCAGAGCAAAGCCAACCCGCTGGCAACAATCCTCTCCTTCGCCATGAACCTGCGCTATTCCTTTGGCATGGGTGACGAAGCCGACCTGATTGAAAACGCCGTGACCAAGGTTCTGTCATCTGGCAAGCGTACTGGTGATATCATGGCCGATGGCTGTGAGTTGGTTTCTACCGAAGGCATGGGAACAGCCCTACTTCGCGAACTTGACGAGCAGGCGGCTTAATAAACTGGTTTTGTTTTTATGAAGGGGTGCTTTGGCGCCCCTTTTGTTTTGAGGCGGTCTTGTCTTGGTACAATTCATCTTCATAACCTGTAATCAATAGAATCGATAATTTCGCTGTTGACCCCTTGATTAAAGCCAACTAAGTTGGCCTCCGAGTTAAATCCCGAGTGGACTAGGTTTTATGTTTAATCACGTTGCACATAACGCACCGCGCGCTGCACACACTGCGAAATCTCTTCGCTGTGCGTTCACTGCTGCGCGTCAAACTGCAACCGTGACAGCGACCTGGACCATGATTACCACCAAGCCTGTCACCACCACTAAGGTGAAGATGGGTGACAGAAGGTAAATCCTCTCGGGAATAAAGGCTGATAAAAGGGCCGTCCCATTGAGGGGCGGCCCTTTTTCTTTAGGGCTTCTATTTCTGTCAAAAGGCAGATAGACGCGAAGATACTTGAAACGGTCTCAATGTGAGGCCAGCAACTGAAAGAGCATAGGCTAAAGCCATGGGTCACAAGATTGCAGTAATGGGTGCTACTGGCGCCGTAGGCCGTGAAGTTTTAACAACTTTGTCTGAGCGCGGATTTGATATCAAAGATATTACAGTTCTTGCTTCCAGCCGTTCCGCGGGCACAAACGTGTCTTATGGTGATGTTGGTGAGTTAACCGTACAGAACTTGGCGGATTTTGACTTTAAAGGCACTGATATTGTTCTGTCGTCCCCAGGTGGTGCAGTGTCTGCAGAGTATTCACCAAAAGCCGCCGCCGCCGGTGCAATTGTGATCGATAACACATCCCATTTCCGTATGGATCCTGATGTGCCATTGATCGTACCTGAAGTTAACCCAGAAGACCTTGCTGGTTACAAAAAGCGCAACATCATTGCGAATCCTAACTGCTCGACCATTCAGATGGTACACGTGTTGAAGCCTTTGCACGATGCGGGTGTGATTAAGCGTGTGGTCGTGTCCACTTACCAAGCTGTTTCTGGTTCTGGTAAAGATGCGATGGATGAACTGTTCAATCAGACACGCGGTATCTTTGTGAACGATCCTGTCGTTAAGGAGTGCTTTACCAAGCAGATCGCGTTCAACGTGATTCCGCACATCGATGTGTTCATGGATGATGGTTACACCAAAGAAGAATGGAAGATGATGGTCGAGACCAAGAAAATTCTCGATCCGAAAATCAAGGTAACTGCGACTTGTGTGCGCGTTCCTGTCTTTATTGGCCACGCCGAAGCCGTATCTGTTGAGTTTGAAAAAGAAGTGACCGTGGAAAAAGCGCGTGAACTCTTAAAAGACACACCAGGTATTACTGTAATCGATCACCGTCAGGACGAAGGTTATGTCACACCGCAGGAAGCTGCGGGTGAAGATGCGACTTTTGTCAGCCGTATTCGTGCAGATTCGACTGTTGATTACGGTCTAAATCTGTGGGTTGTTGCTGACAACTTGCGTAAGGGCGCTGCCCTTAACGCGGTTCAGATTGCTGAACTGCTTATTAAGGACCATCTCAGCTAAGCTGAGGATGTTCTTGATAACTTCCCTGTCGTACTTGCGGGCCCGGAATTCGTTCCGGGCCTTTTTTTCATCCTGACTTGGTCTCAATAACGAGCTGGTCCAAAATGTTGCAGGTACTCGGTTGTGGTGATCCCCATGTGTCGGCTAAAGCTGCGACGCATTTTTTGGAGATCTCCAAAACCGCACAGACCTGCGACTTGTTTCATGGAGACACCCTTGGCAAGAAGGGTCTTTGCCTGATCCAATCTGGTTAACTCTACAAACTGGACGGGAGAAACGCCGAGTGCCTGATTGAATTTTCGATCTAGAGTTCGCGGGCTCATATTGGCTTCATTCGAGAGTTCGGATAGCGTCCAGTTTCGTGCAGGCTCGTTGGTGATTTTATCGACAAGTTTCAGCAATTTGGGCTCGAGGCGGATCTGAGCTTCCAGAAGGTGTGAAAATTGTCGTTGGCCACCATTCCGCCTAAGATAGACAACAAGTTCCTGGGCGACATCCAGCGAAATACTTGTGCCATGGTCTTCTTCTATTATTGCAAGCGCGAGGTCGATCCCGGTTGAAACTCCGGCCGAGGTGTAGATCCGGTC
>MAAC01006654.1_pt1 | contig 18737 bp, 12 predicted proteins | sample 1115981 | NCBI WGS metagenome assembly MAAC01 (sample SAMN04961126, study PRJNA320927) | seawater metagenome | isolation source: sample BD02T64 sea water enriched with oil for 64 days | place: USA:Gulf of Mexico | collected 2013-07-27
TTGTGTAAAAAAATTGCTGCATTAGAAAAAACGGAAGCAGGATTGATTTTTGGCAGTGGAATGGCGGCGGTAAGTACTTCATTATTGGCTTTTTTAAAAAAAGGAGACCATGTAGTGGTACAAAATACCATTTATGGTGGGGCTTATAATTTTATAGTGGAAGAATTTCCGAAATATGGAATTGAATATGATTTTACGGAAGGGTTTTCCGAAAAAGACTTTGCATCAAAGATAAAAGAGAACACCAAGGTGATATATGTAGAAACCCCTTCTAACCCTCTGATGAAAATCACCGATTTAAAAATGATTTCACGAATAGCTAAAAGAAAAGGAATCGTAACACTAATCGATAATACTTTTGCTTCTCCTATAAATCAAACTCCTATTGACTTCGGAATTGATGTAATGATTCATAGTGCAACAAAGTATTTAGGAGGGCATAGTGATATTTGTGCTGGTGCTGTTGCAGCTTCCGAAGAACATATCAAAAAGATCTGGAATGTAGCAATAAACCTAGGTGGGAGTTTGAGTGAATATGCGGTTTGGATGTTAGAACGGAGTATGAAAACTTTAGCTATTCGGGTAAAGGCACATAACAGAAATGCAAGAAAAATTGCAAAATGGTTATCTAAAAATAAGTTGGTAAAAAAGGTATATTACCCTGGACTTAAATCACATCCCGATTACCATTTAGCCAAAAAGCAAATGAAAGGCTTTACCGGTATGTTATCTTTTGAATTAGAGGCATCGGTTAATCCAGAAATGTTTTTAAAGTCATTACGACTTATAAAACCTTCTATGAGTTTGGCAGGAGTGGAGTCTACTATTTTATTACCAGCAATTGCTTCGCATGCACTTTTAGGAAAAGAAGAACGTAAAAAACAAGGAATTAGTGAAGAACTTTTGCGTTTATCTGTTGGGATTGAAGATAGAAAGGATATCATTAATGATTTGGATCAGGCCTTTAAAAAGAGTACTATTTAAATAACAATTACCTTATCTTTACTTTATGAAATTAGACATACTTGCCATAGGCGCACATCCAGACGATATTGAATTAGGAGCAGGGGCAACTCTTGCAAAAGAAATTGCCAACGGAAAAAAAGTTGGAATTATCGACCTTACCCGAGGCGAATTAGGAACTCGAGGTACGGCAGATACAAGAACAAATGAGGCTGAAAATGCAAAGAAAATATTAGGAGCTGAAATAAGAATTAATATGGGTTTTGCCGATGGATTTTTTGTAAATGATAGAACACATCAATTAGAGCTTATAAAAATGATACGTAAACTTCAACCCAATATTGTTCTTTGTAACGCTGTAGATGATCGACATATTGACCATCCTAAAGGAAGTAATTTAGTAAGTGATGCATGTTTTTTAAGTGGTTTGTTAAAGGTTGACACCAAATTTGATGCATATGATGAGGAATGGCAAGAACCTTGGAGACCAAAACATGTATATCATTATATACAATGGAAAAATTTAGAGCCTGATTTTGTCGTGGATGTTACTGGTTATATGGATAAAAAATTAGAAGCGGTATTTGCTTATAAGACTCAATTTCATCAACAAGATTCTAAGGAGCCCGTAACGCCAATTTCATCAACAAATTTTAAAGATAGTATTACCTATAGAGCCCAAGATTTAGGAAGATTAATTGGTACAGAACATGCAGAAGGCTTTAATGTAGAGCGTTATGTAGCTGTAAAATCATTATACGATTTAATTTAAAAATTCTTTGCCATCCCTATTGCGAAGCCGTAGTAAATGATTTATATTTGCACCCGCTTTAAGGGCGAAATTAAATGGTGGTTGTAGCTCAGTTGGTTAGAGCATCGGTTTGTGGTACCGAGGGTCGCGGGTTCGAATCCCGTCTTCCACCCAAAAGCAAGAGCCTCTCTTAACGGAGAGGCTCTTTTTGTGGAGTTCATTTAAATAAAAAAGCCTATTAATTTAATTAATAGGCTTTACTGATAAATATCTTGAAATTTTATAGCTTATCTGCAGTAATTCTTTCTTTACGATTAGCAACTTCCCAAGCTGTTAAGAAAATTAATTTTGTTCTTTTTGCCATAAGTTCGTATTCAATTTTGTCAGGGGTATCTCCAGCTTTGTGATAATCTTCATGGGTACCATTAAAATAGAATATAACCGGAATATTGTTTTTTGCGAAGTTATAATGATCACTTCGGTAATAAAAACGATTTGGGTCATTCTCATCGTTAAAAGTATAATCCAATTCTAGGTTAATGTGTTTTTTATTTACTTTTTCAGAAACATCGTGTAATTCTTGGCTTAGTTTATCACTCCCAATTAAATATATATAATTAGGATTGTCTTCTTTTTTTGGATCAATACGACCAATCATATCTGTATTTAAATTACAAACAGTGTTTTTTAATGGAAAAAGTGGATTTTCAGTATAATATTTTGATCCATACAATCCAATTTCTTCTCCAGTTACATGTAAAATTAAAATAGAACGTTTTGGACCATTTCCGTTTTTTACAGCAGTTTGAAAAGCTTGTGCCATTTCCATCAAAGCAACTGTTCCACTTCCATCATCATCTGCGCCATTATAAACTCTTCCATCTTTGGTGCCAATATGATCATAATGAGCCGAAAGTACAATGATTTCTTCTGGATTTTCGGAACCCTTAATAAATGCAACTACATTTTGTGAAGGTTCTCCATGAGTTGATTTTCCAAAATATTCAGCAGGAATAGGTTGAAAATAATTATTTTCTTCAATAGGAGAAGAAATTCCTTGGTCCATATAAAAATTTCTTAAGTATTCTGCAGCTTTATTATTTCCATTTTCTCCGGTCATTCGACCTTCCATATCATCGTCAGCAATAATATAAAGATGGGTTTTTAAATCTTCAGCAGTGATGGTATTTGCATAATCTACAGCAGTCATTTCTATTATTGGTGTCGTAGCATTTTGAGCTGAATTGCAGGAAACCGTTAAGGAAACTGCAAAAACTAAAAGAAATCGAATCATTGGTTTATTTTAAATTTAGCGATAAATATACATGAACCATAGAAGTATAATGTGAAAGTTTTGTGAAATTTGATTTTATGATTGTCCTTTTTATATTTTTGGTAAATGAAAAGTCCCTTAATTAGTATTTTAATGCCTGTTAAAAATACAGCGCAGTTTTTAATTGAATGTATAGATTCGATTATAAATCAAACCGAAACTAACTGGGAACTACTTGCAATTAATGATCATTCAACAGATGAAAGTTTTTCGTTATTAAAGGAATATTCTGAAAAAGACAATCGAATTAAAGTATTTTCGAATAAAGGGGATGGAATTATAAATGCCTTGCGTTTGGCATATTCAAAAAGTAATGGAGAATTAATTACTCGAATGGATTCCGATGATATCATGACTATGGATAAGTTGCATGTTTTAAAATCGAATGTTTTAAAATCGGGTAAAGGACATATTGGGCTAGGATTGGTTAAGTATTTTTCAGAAAGCCAACTAGGGGAAGGATTTAAGAAATATGAATCTTGGTTAAATGTATTAACTAAAGAAGGAAAAAATTTTGAAGGAATTTATAAAGAATGTACAATTCCATCTCCTTGCTGGATGGTTTTCAAAGAAGATTTAGAGCTATGTGAAGCGTTTCAACCCAACCGATATCCTGAAGATTACGATTTGGCTTTTCGGTTTTATTTACAAGGATTGAAACCAATAGTTTGTAATTCAATTTTGCATTACTGGAGGGATTATTCCACTAGAACCTCACGTACTCATATTCATTATGCAGATAATACCTTTATGGAAATAAAAAGCCATTATTTTCTACAGCATGAATATGATAAAAACATGAACCTTGTAATATGGGGGGCAGGAGAAAAGGGAAAGACTATGGCAAAAAAACTGATTGAAAAAGGAATAGATTTCTTTTGGATTTGTGATAACCCTAAAAAAATAGGGAAGCATATTTATGATCAGAAAATGCTGCCTTTTACTGCCTTAGCGGAAATTGAAAATACCCAAAGTATTATCACAGTAGCAAATGTAAATGCTCAAAAAGAAATAAGAGATTATTTCAAAAAGCTTAATTATCAACCTCAAAAAGATTATTTCTTTTTTTGTTAAAAATACACGTAATGAAAAACTTTAAAATCGCTATTCTGCTAATCTTATTGATTACTTGCAATTTATTTGGACAGGAGTCCTATTTTATTCCTAATAACGCTAACATCCCTGTGGCAGCTACTGGAATTAGTTCTATGGATGTAGAAAGTTTGGATGTAGATGATGATGGTGATTTAGACCTAATTATTGCGGGGGAGTATAGCCGAAATTTGTTATTGTTTAATGATGGGAATGGCGTATTTGTAGAAGATCCCAATCGCTTGTTTCCTGAAAAAAACACCACCGATGGATTTAGTGGAGAAGATAGTGAGGATATCGCTTTCGCAGATTTCAATCAAGATGGAAATATGGATCTATTATTTGTAAGTGAGGATTCTATCTATCATGAACTGCTTATCAATGATGGTAATGGAAACTTTACATTTATCACCTATGATTTTCCTTCCACTAATGGAAATGCGGTAGCGGTATTGGATTTAAATAATGATGATTATCCAGATATTATTATCGGTAACACGGGCCAAAATCATGTGTATATTAACAATCAAGATTTAACTTTTACTCAGGACAATAGCCGATGGCCAACAAATACAGAAGGGACTCAAGATTTAAAAAGTATTGATTTGGACAATGATGGGGATATGGATTTGGTAGAAGGAATCGATCAGGGGTCTAATAATATACTTATCAATACCAATGGGTTTTTTACTGAAGAAAATAATAGATTACCCGATACAGGTTTAACACTAGAAACCCGAAAAATCACTTTAGGAGATGTAAATGGCGATACCTATCCCGATATATTTGTATCGACCGTAAATTTTATTGGCAATGCACATCTCCAAAGTAGATTGTATCTAAACGATGGGAATGGCTTCTTTACAGATGCCACTACTACGCATCTTCCCATTTATTTGGAACATACTTTAGATGCATTATTTATCGATTATGATTTTGATGACGATTTAGATTTAATAACCACAGACCTTCAAAACCCAGGATTTAACTATCATTCTTTCGAAAATGATGGTAATGGGGTATTTACAGAAACTACAGATGTTGTATTTGAATCCTTTACTTATAACCAAGGAGTAGGTTTGCATACCGCAGATTTTGATAATGATACCTATCCAGATCTTTATTTTAGCAACTATCAGGAAACTGATGATATTTTATTTTTTTCTGAAGCGGCTTTAGGCCTGGATGAAAATACTTTAAAAAATGGTTTACATATTTATCCTAATCCTACTTCAGAAAAAGTACAATTAAATCTACCTAATGGAATTATAATTAAATCTATTCAATTATACAATGTATTGGGAGTAAGAATTAAGAATTTTGAAACTTCTCAGACCGAATTAAGTTTAAAAGAGTTTTCCAGTGGAATTTATATTTTTAAAGTCATTACAGATTCTGGATCGTTTACGAAAAAGATTGTTAAGAAATAATTTTTTTTAGATAAGTACTGAAAAGATTATTCCAAAGGAATTTTAATTTGAGTGATGACTCCATTCCCTTTAGATGCATCGTTTTTCATTTCGAAATGAAAATCCCCATCATATAAAGTGTCTAATCTTGCGATTACATTACTCAAGCCTGTGCCATAAACTAATTCATCTTCGATAAAGAATGAGCCATTATTTGCAATAGTAAATTGTAAATAATCGGATTCTTTTTCAATAAAAACCCTAATGTCCAAGCTATCGTGTTGATAAGAGAAACCATGTTTAATAGAATTTTCTACAACAGGTTGTAATAAGAGCGGAGGAACGATGGAATTATAAATGGCATTTGGAAATTCAATTTTAAAATTCAAGTTTTCATCAAAACGAATTTTTTCTATATCGAGGTATTTTTGAAGTAGGGCAATCTCTTCTGAAAGGGGAATAAGTTTAATATCCTTAAGGCTTAGTGTTTGCCGTAACAATTCACTTAAATCTGCAATTGCATCCTGCGACTTTTCAGGATTGATTTCTATTAAAGAAGAAATATCGTTTAATGCATTAAATAAAAAATGAGGTTGTAATTGCGATTGTAGCGCATTCATCTTTGAGTCTAACAATTGCGTTTTTAAATGAGATTCTTTTAACTCATAATTCTTTTGTTTTTTGAAGAAATAGTAGGCATAGGTAATTGCATTCATCGAAAAATATAAAAAGAAATTATAGTCAGTACCTATTAATGCGCTAGAATAAATATAATCGAAGGTAAATGGATCGTCAAAACCGTAAATCCAATTATTAATAAGGATCTGACTGGAGACAGAATAAAAAGTTAGACCAATGCCAAATAGCGCATGTAGAATCCATTGCACCCATTCCTTGATTAAACTTTCATGAAAAAGCAATCGAATTAAAATAATGCTTCCCATAATATAAAGGAACTTAATACTATACCGAATCAATACATTAGCAATAAGAGCACTCCAGCCAAATGATTGATAAACTTTCCCTTCTATTTTGGCTAATGATCCACTGGCCGTTGAAAGAACAATACAAACCAAAGAGAACAATATTAAATATTGTATCAGTTTTTTATCGATGATGTTTTCGTTGATTTTCATTTTTTAATTCCCATCTTTTTAAAAAACTCTTGTTTATAAAGTTTGGTGATAGCAAAGGAGTTCCCATCTTTTACGATCACACTAAAATCTCCTAATCCTTCATTTACCAATTCTTTAATCTGTTTTTTATTTATAATCACCGATCTATTGATTCTAGAAAATATTTCTGGATCTAATTTTAAGACTAGATCTGTCATAGAAATTCGATAGAGATGTTTTTTCTTGTCGTTTGTAAAGATTTCGGCATAATACCCAGAGGATTTTATATACTTTATGTCTTTGGTTTTAACGAAATAATATTTTTTATTTACTTTAAGAACGATCTGTTCTAGGTAGTTAATTTCTTCTTTATCTTCCCATTTATTTAACTGAACCTCTTGCATTAATTCAGATACTTTTTGTTGAAAAGACCTTCGGTTTGACATTTCTAGTTGCTCTATACCTCGATGTAAGGCATTAAGAAAACGTTCTTTTTTATAGGGTTTTAATAGAAAATCGATGGCTCGTACTTCAAAAGCTCGTACTGCATAAGTATTAAAAGCAGTTACAAAAATGATAATGGGAATGTTTTGAGTGGGAATTTTTTTCAGGACATCGAAACTCGTCATATCTGTCATTTTGATGTCTAGAAAGACAAGATCAGGTAAATCATTCGTTAAGGAAATAATGGTTTCCTTGCCGTTACTAGCTTCCAAAATGGTAATGGGGTAATCGCTTTCCGATAGGAACCTAACGATTCTTTTTCTAGCCAATGCCTCATCGTCAGCAACAAGAATTTTGATGTTTTTTAATTTAGATTCCAAGGGATTTATAATACAATTGTTGTTTTGGATAATTCAACTGCTGGTCAATTTAACAAAAAATGGCTACAATCGTTCAAATTAAGATATAAAGTATCCGATTTATGATATCTAACGATTATAAACCATCCCTATTAAAAATTCCCATTATTTTATATCAAGAAGATTAGGCTTTATATCATTTTCAACAGTCAAAATATCATTTACATTTTTTCGCTGCTTTTTTTTTGAATATTCGTAGTTATAATACCTAAAATATTTAATCATGTGTAAAATAACTTCTTTTTTAACCGCTTTCATTTTATTATTTTCTTTACAATATGTAAACTCTCAATCGTTTGAAGCGACAAGCTTTCCAGATATAACGACCACAGAGTCAGCTTCGCGTTCCGCGAATTTTATCGATGTAAATGGAGATGGATGGGACGATATTTTTTTTTCGAATGGACCTTATGGAAGTCAAAACAATATGCTTTATATCAACAATAAAAATGGAACATTTACAACGGTAACCGCAGATGATATTGTCTTAGATAATAGTAGGTCCGATGGTACTAGTTTTGCAGATGTGGATAATGATGGCGATTTAGATGCATATGTGGTCACCTTTGGATTTGGAGGTGCGGGAAACCTCAACTTATTTTACAGAAATAATGGAGATGGTTCTTTTACTTATGAACCAGCAAATGCGTTAGGACTTGTATTTTCCTATTCCGAAATGGGAACTTGGGTAGATGTAAATAACGATCAATATTTAGATATGTACTTTACCAATAGTTATTTGGATTTGCATAATTCCTATTTCGAAAATCAAGGAGACGGCACATTTTTAGAAATTGATAACCTTTCTATTACTAATGAGAACTTAGCTTCTCGTTCTGTAGACTGGATTGACTATGATTCCGATGGTGATTCAGATTTATTTTTAACCAATGAGAGCAATGCAAAAAATTCTCTTTTCAGAAATGATGGACCAAATAATTTTGTACAAGTGGATGATGTATCCATAGTTAATGATTTTAAAAATTCTGCAGGGAGTTCTTGGGCAGATGTAGATAATGACGGCGATTTCGATTTATTTGTAGCGAATTGGGAAGGGCAAAACAATCAGCTTTTTATAAATAACGATGGTGTTTTTACAGAGCAGGGAGGATCTATTATTGCTTCTGGTGGTGGTAGTTCTTTTGGGTCTTCCTTTGGTGATATAGATAATGATGGTGATGAAGATCTATTTGTATGCAACGCTTATTTTTCTGGGCAAACAAAGAATTTTTTATATATCAATGACGGTGAAGGAAATTTTTCACAAGATACTTCTAGTGCTCTTGCCAACCATATAGGCTATACTTTTGGCTGTGCTTTTGGAGATTATGACCATGACGGCTGGTTAGATGTCATCTTAGCAAATACACTAGATGAAAATCAATCCAATTCCCTATTTCATAATACTGGAGAAGGGAATAATTGGGTAGAGTTGATATGCAAGGGTACTACTTCAAACTTTTCAGCAATGGGTGCAAAAGTAAGAGTTAGGTCTACTATAAATGGCAATGAGATATGGCAAACCCGTAAAATTACGGCTTCAAGTGGTTATTGCAGTCAGAACAGTTATACCATACATGTAGGTTTAGGAGATGCGAATATCATTGACGAAATAGAGGTGGTATGGCCTTCGGGACTTACCGAAAATTTTACTGATATAGATATAAACGAATTGTATGTAATTGTAGAAGGAGGGGGAATTACCTTGGGCACAGGGAATAGCTTTCTTCAAGAAAAATTGAATACCTATCCTAACCCTGTAAAATCTAATTTTATATTGGAAGGAGAATTATCCCTGCCATTTTCAGAAGTGTCGCTCACCATATTTAATCTGCAAGGAAAAGAAGTATTATATGTAGAAGAAATTCAATTAAAAGGAAATACTTTAAAGGAAGAGATAAATATTTCCATGTTAAATTCTGGAATGTATGTGTATTCCTTAAGAAATGGAAAAAGTCAACTTTTTAATGGCAAACTTATCAAAGAATAGAGAAAATGTATTTATTTTTTACTATTGTCACCTAGATATCAGGGAGATACATTTTCTAAATATAATTCAATTTCTTATTTATAAAGCGAATAGTATATTTTATTTTTACTTTTACAAGTAAACTCTTATCGGGATTTATTTATATAAGGGAATAATCCGTTTAATTTACTCAAAAATTGGTATACCTTATAAATCAATCTGGTTAGTATAAAAAAAATTGCTATGAAAAAGAAATTTACCCTAATACTAACCGGATTGTTTTTGGTTAGTATTTCTTTATTATTTACTGTAAAACAAAATAATAAATCTACTGCTGGAGTAAATAAAGAAACTTCAGAGGTTAAAAAAACATCAGGAGCTGGACAGGCCATGGATATGTGGTCTTTAGAGAGAGCCTATCCTTACGATAAAATACCAACATCTAAATTTACAGAAGCTTTTGCCCAAAAAAGACAATCAGAACAGCAACGAGCTGTTGCTATAGATGGAGAATGGGAAAGTATGGGGCCTAAAAATATTGGAGGAAGAACCCTATGTTTGGCTTTTCACCCTACAAATGAGGATATCATGTTTGCAGGTTCTGCTAGTGGTGGTCTGTGGAAAACTACCACCCAAGGAGTAGGGGAAGATGCCTGGGAGTATGTACCCACTGGGTTCCCAGTTCTTGGTGTTGCTGCCATTGCTATAGATCCAAACAATCCGGATATCATGTATATAGGAACAGGAGAAACTTATGGAGTTGGAGTAGCAGAACCAGGTACGGTGAATCGACTTACCAGAGGAACCTATGGGATAGGAATCTTAAAAACAGAAGATGGCGGTGCTACTTGGGCCCAAGCTCTTCCCTTTGAAATGGATGAGATTAAAGGGGTTCAGGATATAGCAATTAATCCTCTGAACACCCAAGAGATTTATGCTGCAGCAACCGATGGCTTGTTTCAAAGTTTGGATGGTGGTGTTTCTTGGGATTTAATTTTGAATGAAATAAACTGTATCGATGTAGAAATTGATCCAAATAATGATTCTATTATTTATGTAAGTCATGGGAACCTTAATTTTGACTTGGATCCATCATTATCTGGAATATATAAATCTATAGACAAGGGTATTTCTTTTAATGAAATATTAGACACAGGCTTACTTACCGCTTGGACCGGAAATGCAAAAATAATTTTAGATCCTTCAAATTCTGAAATAATATATGCTTCCATTCAGGATGCTTTTGTTGATAACGGAGGTACTTCGGGAGTTTATAAATCATCAAATTCTGGATCTAATTGGGAATTAATCAATAACGAAAATGTTGCAGCTTGGCAAGGATGGTATTCCCATGATTTAGTTATAAACCCGGCAAGTCCCAATGAGCTGATGTATGTTGGAATAGCTGCCTGGAAATCGATAAATAATGGGGTAGATTTCACCCAAAAAACAGCAAACACTTGGACTTGGGGAGAAGTGTCTGTTGAATTTCCTGAAGGAGCAGATAATTATGTACATTCCGATATTCATGCAGTCTATTATCATCCTCTTAATAATAAGGTATTTATGGCGACTGATGGCGGGGTGTTTGTATCTAATGACGGAGAGCTGCCATACACCACATTAAATGGGGGTTTACAAACACTACAATTGTATGCCGATATGGGTAGTTCTGCTACCAATCCAAACTTTTGCATTGCTGGTGCACAAGATAATTCCACCTATATTTACAAAGGGAATCCTTCTTGGTGGAGAGTCATTGGAGGCGATGGAATGTCTGCGGCTGTAGACCAAGAGGATGATCAAATAGTTTTTGGATCGGCTCAAGGATTAAATGTTTTTAAATCATTAAACGGAGGGAATACTTTTTTTTCGGTGGCACCACCGTCTGGTGTAACAGCATTTTCGGCACCCTATGAAATTGCTCCGTCAAATAATGCTGTTTTGTACGGAGGATCAAGGGTCTTGCATAAATCTATAGATGCCGCTGCCAACTGGACTATACCATCAAATATAAATGTTGATGGTACTAATGTAATTATGAATATTGCAATTTCACCTGAGGATTCAAATTTTGTACTTATATCTACTTCACCAGACCCAACAAGTGAATCCTCTGGAGCTAAGATTTTTAAAACAGTAGATGGAGGACTAAACTTCACTGCAATAAACAATGGCTTACCCGACAGAATTTGTAAAGATTTAGAATTTGATCCTAGTGATGAGAATGTTCTTTATGCAGTTTTTTCAGGCTTTGGATCTGACCATGTATATAAAACCACAGATGCAGGTGACAGTTGGTTTGCTATAGATAATGGTTTACCAGATGTACCTACCAATACCATATTAATAGATGAATTAAACCCTGATGATTTATATGTGGGGAACGATTTAGGGGTGTATTATTCTGAAAATGGGGGAGTCTCCTGGGAACCCTTTAGCGACGAATTACCAGAAGCAGTAATGATTTACGATTTAAATAATTCTCCTGCGAATCGGAAAATAAGAATCGCCACCCACGGACACGGAATTTATCAACGAAATTATGTAAACGATTTCTTAGGGGTTGATGAAGTTGCAATTTCTAATACTAGTATAGGTTTATATCCTAATCCTGCATCAGAACTTGTGTTTATTTCTATTTCTGAAAATAGTAGTCCAATTACATCCATACAATTGTTTGATGTAGAAGGGAAATTAATTCGAAATATAGATAGCAATCAAAGAGCATTTAATATCGCTACCCTTTCTAATGGTTTGTATTTTGTGAAACTTACTTCAACTTCAAGTACTATTACAAAGAGGTTGATAAAGCACTAGTCAAGGTTTAGGATTTTATTGCTTGGGCCGTCTAAATAGTTGGTTTTTTAGACGGCCTTTTTATGCAATAAATTTTTATTTTTATTCACATAAGTTTAACAGCAAATCAATTAGTTGCATGTGCAACTAATTGATTTGTTATGTATATTTGCAGAATGAACGCAGGAAATGAATTCGTTGATTTTGAAAACTCCATAGGGCCATGGCTAGGGAAGACGGTTAAAATAATAGAATACTATCTACAAGAAGCATTCGACAAACACGAAATAGATTTAACCAAGGAGCAGATGATTGTTTTAAAAAAACTTCATGAGCAGGATGGATTAAATCAAAACGAGCTGGCCTTTTTAACCCTAAGGAATAAATCTTCATTAACGCGTTTATTGCATAAAATGGAGACTAAAAAATACATTATTAGAGAGCAAAGTCAAGAAGACAAACGGATCAATAATGTGTTTTTAACAGATTTAGGTAGAGCGGTTTTTAAAAAGACCTTACCAGTAATTAAGAATATCATTCAGACTATGGAACAAAACATCTCCAATACTGAAAAACAACAAATCATCGAAGTGTTAAAAAAAATTCAATTTAATTTTACTTCCACCGAGGAGCATATATAAATAAAAACATGAGAAAACTATTATCCATTGCATTAGGAGTTTTATTAGTACTTGGTGCCTTTTTTGTGGCAAAACATTTTATAGATAATAAAAAACGTCCCAAGCCAAAGTTCGATAAAATTGTAAAAACTGTTTTTGTAGAAAAAGTAGAAAATAAAGAAATTCCAATTATAATTACTACCAGCGGAAACTTAATTGCCAAGCGAAAAATTGATTTATTTTCGGAAGTTCAAGGGGTCTTAAAACCCTCTACTAAAGAATTTAAAGCAGGGACTTCCTTTAGAAAAGGAGAACTGGTTTTGAGCATCAATAGCGAAGAGTTTTATGCAAACTTACAATCCCAAAAAAGTAATTTCTATAATAGTATTACTGGGATTATGCCCGACATTCGGTTTGATTACCCAGAGGAATATGAAAAATGGCAAAACTATTTAACTAGTTTCGACATAAATAAATCTACGCCAGAACTTCCAGAAATTGCTACTGAAAAAGAGAAGTATTTTATATCGGGAAGGGGAATAAATACCGCTTATTACAATGTAAAAAATCTAGAAGTAAAATTAGGGAAGTATAATTTGCGCGCACCTTATCATGGAGTATTAACAGAAGCACTAGTGACCCCAGGGTCGTTAATACGTGTGGGTCAAAGATTAGGAGAATTTATCGACCCCAGCATCTATGAAATGGAAGTATCTGTAAATTCAGAATTTGCCGACTTACTAAAAATAGGGAATACCGTAAATCTTCACAACCTGAATGAAATGAAAGAATATGCTGGAAAAGTAGTTCGAATAAATGGAAAAGTAGATGCTGCTTCACAAACCATAAAGGCATTTATAGAAGTTGCGCATAAGGATCTTAGAGAAGGCACCTATTTAGAAGCAAATTTAGAAGCGAGAAATGAAAGTAATGCTATTGAAGTTTCTAGAAAATTACTTGTAGATAACAAAGGGTTATTTATAGTTAGAGATTCTATTTTAGAACTTATCGAAGTTGCTCCTGTTTATTTTTCAGCAAATACTGCAATTATTAAGGGCATAGAAGACGGAACTTTAATACTTTCCAAAACAACCCCTGGTGCTTACGATGGTATGCAAGTAAAAATATTTGAAGAAAAAGAATAAGGATGAAAAAAGTAATCAGTTATTTTATAAAATATCCAGTTGCTGTAAATGTAATAATTTTTGCATTTATCATTTTTGGGACAATTGGAGCATTTTCAATTAAATCTTCTTTTTTCCCATTATCAGACTCAAAACTAATTAGTATAAATCTAAATTATCCTGGAGCATCCCCATCAGAAATGGAAGAGGGTGTGGTATTAAAAATTGAAGATAATCTAAAAGGGATTGTAGGTGTAGATAGAGTTACTTCTGTATCTAGAGAAAATGCTGCAACCATTACCGTAGAAACCATTTCAGGAAAAGCTATAGATGTGGTTTTGGCCGATGTAAAAAATGCGGTAGACCGCGTTCCTTCATTTCCTTCTGGAATGGAGCCTCCCGTTATTGCAAAAATTGAAAACGTTCGGGCTACCATAAGTTTTACTTTAAGTGGAGACAACATCCCTTTAAATACCTTGAAGCAATATGCGCGAGAGGTTGAAAATGACCTACGAGGAATGTCTGGGATATCTCAAGTAACCATATCTGGTTTTCCGGAGGAAGAAATAGCAATTTCGGTACGAGAAAACGATTTACGAGCATTTAATCTTTCGTTTCAAGATGTTGCAAATGCAGTTAGTAGATCTAATATATTAATTACTGGAGGGAATATAAAAACCAGTGAAGAAGATTATTTAATTAGAGCTAGTAATCGTTCTTATTATGGAGACGAATTGTTAAATGTAATTGTTAGAGCAGAGTCTAATGGAAACATTATACGATTAAAAGATATTGCAGATGTACAAGATACTTGGTCCGAAACTCCCGATAGAATATTTATCAACGGCAATAAAGCAATCAACATATCGGTAAGTAATACCAACAATGAAGATTTAATTGTTTCCGCAGCAGATGTAAGGAATTACATAGATAAATTTAACCAACAATACGACAATGTGCAATTGGATGTATCACAAGATAGATCCATATCCTTAAATCAACGTACCAATTTGTTAATTAGTAATGCGCTAATGGGTGTATTATTAGTATTGTTTTTTCTAGCCTTGTTTTTAAATGCAAGATTGGCATTTTGGGTAGCCGCTGGGATTCCAATTTCCTTTTTTGGGATGTTTATTTTTGCAGCGCAATTAGGAGTGACCATAAATGTATTATCCCTCTTCGGAATGATTATCGTAATTGGTATTTTGGTGGATGATGGGATTGTAATTGGAGAAAATATTTACCACCATTACGAAAAGGGTAAGTCTCCTATTAGAGCAGCAATCGATGGTACTATAGAAGTTTTACCTCCTGTAGTTTCCGCTTTATTAACTACCATGATAGCATTTGCTACGTTCTTTTTTCTGGAGGGTAGAATCGGGGAGTTTTTCTCAGAGGTTTCCATCGTTGTGATTCTTACTTTATTGGTTTCTATGGTGGAAGCGCTAATCATTTTACCCGCGCATATTGCACATTCAAAAGCATTGCAAAGAGAAGATAGAAAAGTGAGTAAGATAGATGCCTTTTTTAAGAAAATTAATAAAAGAGCAGATGAATGGCTTATGAAAGTAAGAGATAAATTATATGTTCCTTACTTACGTTTTTTTCTGAAGAATAAATTTTTAGGTTTTGCGATTCCTATCGCATTATTTATATTTAGTATTGGTGCTATTGGAGGAGGAATTGTAGGAATGTCCTTTTTTCCAAGGATTGCAAGTGACCGTATTTCAGTAACGCTAAAAATGCCACAGGGAACAAACGAATCTATTACAGATTCTATTATTTCTAGTATTGAAGAAAAGGTATGGCTGGTAAATGGACAATACGATAAAAAAGATTTTGATAATGAAGCTGTAGTGCAAAACGTCATCAAACGTATTGGACCCGGAACTTCCAACGCCACACTAACCATAAATCTATTGCCAGGGGAATTAAGAGGAGATTTGGCTTCACAAGAAGTGACTAACAAAATACGGAATTTAACGGGGAATGTTTTTGGCGTGGAAAGTCTCGTTTTTGGTTCGGGAGGAAATTTTGGAGGTAGCCCAGTTGCGGTGTCTTTATTAGGAAATAATATTGAAGAATTAAAAGCTGCGAAGCAAGAATTAAAATCAAATTTATTGGCAAATCCTATTCTAAAAGACATTTCAGATAATGATCCTGCAGGAATTAAGGAAATAGAAGTTCAGTTAAAAGACAAGGCCTATATCCTAGGCTTGAACCTTCAAAGTGTAATGAGTCAGGTACGGGCAGGATTTTTCGGGTTTCAAGCCCAACGTTTTCAAAGGGGACAGGATGAAATTAGAGTTTGGGTGCGGTATCAAATTAACGATCGTTCCTCTATTAAAGATTTGGACGATATGTGGATCAATACTCCTTCAGGGGTTAAAGTTCCTTTTTCTGAAATTGCCAACTATGAAATTGAACGTGGTGATGTTGCCATCAACCATTTAGAAGGAAAACGTGAAATACAGGTTACCGCAGATTTAAAATCTCCAGAGGATAGCGCTTCCGATGTATTAGACGATATTAAAGAAACGATTATGCCCGAAATAACTTCAAAATATCCTACGGTTTCCGCAATATATGAAGGGCAGAATAGAGAAGCTTCAAAAACCATAGGATCTGTAAAATTGGTAGGACCTATCATCTTGCTTTTAATCTATATGGTCATCGCATTTACGTTTAGAACCTATAGCCAACCTTTGTTATTAATGCTTATGATTCCTTTTAGCTTAATAGGTGTTGCTTTTGGGCATTATGTACATGGCTTCCAAATAAACATACTGTCTTGGTTAGGGATTATCGCTTTAATTGGGATTATGGTCAACGATGGACTGGTATTAATAGGGAAATTTAACACCTATTTAAAAGAAGGAATCCCCTATAATGAAGCATTAGTCCAGGCTGGAAAATCTCGTTTTAGAGCGATATTTTTAACCTCTTTAACTACCATTGCAGGTTTAGCACCTTTATTATTGGAAGGAAGTAGACAGGCTCAATTTTTAAAACCTATGGCGGTTTCTATATCGTATGGGATAGGGATTGCGACGGTATTGACTTTGGTAATGTTACCGTTAATGCTTTCGGTATCTAATTCTATTAAAGTATTTATAAAATGGATGCGAACTGGTAAGGAAATAACTAATGAAGAAGTAGAAAGAGCTATTATCGAACAAAATTATGAGAAGGATGAATTACATTAAAATAGTTGCAGCAGGAATGTTTATGATGCTTTCCTTTTATGGAAATGCACAACGTATATTGACAAAAAAGGAAGCCATAGAAATTACTTTAGAAAACAACTATGGAATTAAAGTAGCGGCGAATACTGTGGAAATCGCTAAGAATAACTCGAGCATTTTTAATTCGGGCTATTTACCAACCCTTTCTGCCAATGGAGGTGCTAATTACGATATTAGCGATCAGGATATAGAACAACAAGACGGTTCCACCTCTTCGATTCCGGGTGCGGAAACCAAAACCTATAATGCATCCCTAGATCTTAACTATACCCTTTTTGATGGTTTGGGCAGAAAATACGATTATAAACTATTAAAAGAAGATCATAATTTATCCGAATTACAGGCTAGGGAAACTATAGAAAACACCTATTTACAATTGTTTTCTGTTTATTTTCAGATTGCTCGATTGTCTAAAAACACCGAAAATTTAAAAGAGACTTTAGAAATCTCTAAACTGCGATTGGAACGAATCCAGTATCAAAACGATTACGGCCAGTCTACAAAATTAGAATTATTAAATGCTGAGGTAGATGTAAATAACGATAGTATTAATTTTATCAATACCCGACAGCAGTATATAAATTCGAAAAGAGATCTGAATATTATTTTGGGGATTCAGTTAGAAGAGGACTTTGAGGTAGAAACCGAGGTGGACTTTCTTACGCTTTTGTCTTATGAAGAATTGCTATCCCTTTCTTTAGAAAATAATGTGATTTTACAGCAACAAGAAAAAAATATTATGATTAGCGAATATAATATCCGAGCTAATAAGGGAGATTATTTTCCCAGAGTTGGGATCTCGGGATCTTATGGATGGAATGAAAGTGACAATCCCGCCACCTCTTTTTTTGCAAAAAGTACGGTCACGGGACTTAGAGCAGGACTAAATGTCTCTTGGAATGTATTTGATGGAGGAAGTACAAAAACTAGGGTTGCCAACGCAAAAATAGCATTGGACAGTCAGGAGATTGTGCAGCAGCAGCAATTTGAAACCTTAGAAAATGTATTAAAGAACACCAGTGAAGAGTATAGCAATAAGCTGTTTATACTCCAGGCACAGGAACAGAATGTATTGACCAATCAGAATAATTTTGATCGATCGGTAGAGAAATACAAATTGGGGCAGATAAGTTCTATCGATTTTAGATTGGCACAGGTAAATTTACTCAATGCCCAAACCGATTTAACCAATACCAAATATGAAACCAAGCTTATTGAGTTGGATTTGTTGCAATTAAGCGGACAATTGTTAAATGTGGAATTTTAAGTAAAATATTTTCTGAATTATTTACTCATAAAGTTTTAATAAAATGAAAAAGCGTTTTATATTTGCACCCGCATTCAGGGAATACCTGATGAGACACTTGGAGAATTGGCAGAGTGGTCGAATGCGGCAGTCTTGAAAACTGTTGAGGGTCACACCTCCGGGGGTTCGAATCCCTCATTCTCCGCAA